>Ga0185299_10000944_pt1 | contig 66243 bp, 60 predicted proteins | sample PaiPotPPA55metaG_FD_128002 | JGI IMG/M metagenome (GOLD analysis project Ga0185299, IMG submission 128002) | Iron sulfur acid spring bacterial and archeal communities from Banff, Canada, to study Microbial Dark Matter (Phase II) - Paint Pots PPA... ... | reverse complement strand
CTCGGAGATCTTCACCACCGCCGAGGACAACCAGCCCTCCGTGCAGATCCAGGTCTACCAGGGCGAGCGCGAGATCGCGGCGTACAACAAGCGCCTCGGCATGTTCGAGCTGACCGGCCTGCCGCCGGCCCCGCGCGGCGTGCCGCAGATCGAGGTCACCTTCGACATCGACGCCAACGGCATCGTCAACGTCTCCGCGAAGGACCTCGGCACCCAGAAGGTCCAGTCGATGGTCATCACCGGCGGCTCCGCGCTGTCGAAGGACGAGATCGACCGGATGCAGCGCGAGGCCGAGCAGTACGCGGAGGAGGACCACCGCCGCCGCGAGGAGGCCGAGACCCGCAACCAGGGCGAGGCGCTGGTCTACCAGACCGAGAAGTTCCTGCGGGACAACGACGACAAGGTCCCCGGCGACATCAAGGCGGAGGTCGAGACCGCGATCACCGAGGCGAAGGCCGCGCTGGCCGGGACCGACGTCGAGGAGATCAAGAACGCCTGCGAGAAGCTCGCGACCACCAGCCAGAAGCTGGGCACCGCGATCTACGAGCAGGCCCAGGCCTCGCAGAACGCCGCCGGCGGTTCGTCGTCGGAGGGCCCGCAGGACGCGGCGCCGAACGACGACGTGGTCGACGCGGAGATCGTGGACGACGGCAAGAACTGACGTCACGCCATGCGATCGGGGAGCGGGCCCGCACCGGCCGGCTCCCCGGTCGTGACGCGGCTGAAGTGCCGTGAACGCGCTGTTGAGTCCCCGATCCGCACGTACCGCAGCAGGAGACTGACGTGAGTGAAGAGCCCTACCGTTCCGATGAGGACTACGAGGCCGAGCCAGGGTCCGGCACGCCGGAATCCGGTGCGCCGTATGACGAAGCCTCCTTCGCCGAGCGCGTCAACGAGGCGATCGGCGACGGCGTCGCCGACCTCGCGGTGGCCGATCTGATCCAGAAGGTGGCCGAACGCACCAACGAACTGCAGACCGCGCAGCACGAGCTGAGCGAGCGGACCGCGGACCTGCAGCGCCTGCAGGCCGAGTTCGTGAACTACAAGCGGCGGGTGGAGCGGGACCGGCAGCAGGTCGTGGAGCTGGCCCAGGGCAAGGTGATCAGCGAGCTGCTCGGCGTGCTCGACGACATCGGCCGGGCGCGCGAGCACGGCGAGCTCGAGGGCGGCTTCCGGCGGGTCGCCGAGCTGCTCGAGGGCGCGTTGACGAAGATGGGGCTCGAGCAGTTCGGCACCGCGGGCGACCCCTTCGACCCGAACCTGCACGAGGCGCTGATGCACCAGGTTTCCCCGGATCTGGAGGAGGACACCGTGGCCGCGATCCTGCAGCCGGGGTACAAGTTCGGAGAGCGGATTCTGCGGGTGGCCCGGGTAGCGGTGGCCCAGCCCGGCGACGCTGAGTGAGTCTGGTTTCGGCGAAAGGCTGAGCTATGAGCACCAAAGACTATGTGGAGAAGGATTACTACAAGGTGCTCGGCGTTGCCAAGGACGCGACGACCGCCGACATCAAGAAGACGTACCGGAAGCTGGCCCGCCAGTACCACCCCGACGCGAACAGGGGGGACGCGAAAGCCGAGGAGAAGTTCAAGGAGATCTCCGAGGCCTACGACGTCCTGTCCGACGACAAGCGGCGCAAGGAGTACGACGAGGCCCGGTCGCTGTTCGGCGGCGGGTTCCGGGCGCCGGGCGGCGGCGGGTTCCCGTTCGACCTCGGCGACCTGCTCAACAACCAGGGCGGCGGGGGCACCGCCGGCGGGCTCGGCGACCTGTTCGGCGGCCTGTTCAACCGCGGCCGCACGCCGGGCCAGCCCGGACCGACCACGGCCGGCGTCGGCCGGCGCGGCACGGACATCGAATCAGAGGCCTCGATCAGCTTCATGCAGTCGATCGAGGGCGTGACCATCCCGCTGCGGATGACCAGCGAGCAGCCGTGCACCGCGTGCTCCGGCACCGGCGCCAAGGCCGGGACCACCCCGCGCGTCTGCCCGACCTGCTCCGGCACCGGGCAGACCAGCACCAACCAGGGCGGCTTCGCGTTCTCCGAGCCCTGCCGCGAGTGCAAGGGCCGCGGCCTGGTGGTGGACACGCCGTGCCCGACCTGCAACGGCTCGGGGCGCGCGGCCTCGACCAGGACGCTGCAGGCCAGGATCCCCTCGGGGGTCAAGGACGGCCAGCGGATCCGGCTCAAGGGCAAGGGCGCTCCCGGCGAGCGCGGCGGACCGGCGGGAGACCTCTACGTGGTGGTGCACGTCAAGCCGCACGCGGTCTTCGGCCGGGAAGGCGACAACCTGACGGTGACCGTGCCGGTGACCTTCCCCGAGGCGGTGCTCGGCGCCGACATCAAGGTGCCGGTGCTCGGCGGGATGCCGGTGACGGTGAAGCTGCCGCCGGGCAGCGCGAACGGCCGCACGATGCGGGTGCGCGGCAAGGGCGCCCCGCTGCGCGACGGCGGGCGCGGCGACCTGCTGGTCACCTTCGAGGTGGCCGTGCCGGTGAAGCTGAACGACGAGGCCAAGACGGCGCTGGAGAGCTTCCGCACCGCGACCTCGGACCACGACGTACGAGCCGATCTGCTGAAGCAGGCCAAGGACGGAGGTGCCTGAGATGAACATCCACGGTGGTTTGACCGGACCGAGTGACGAAGCGCCGGTGTACGTGATCTCCGCGGCGGCGGAGCTGTCCGGTCTGCACCCGCAGACCCTGCGGCAGTACGACCGGCTCGGCCTGGTCAGCCCGGACCGGGCCGCCGGGCGCGGGCGGCGCTATTCGGCCGGGGACATCGAGCGGCTGCGCGAGGTGCAGCGGCTGTCCCAGGACGAGGGCGTGAACCTGGCCGGGATCAAGCACATCAGGGGTCTGCAGGACGAGGTCTCGGCGCTGCGGGCGCGGGTGGCCGAGCTCGAGTCGACCCTGGCCGCGGTCGCGGCGACCACGATCCCGGTCGCGGTGCCGCTCAGCCCGCAGCCCGCCGCGGCCCAGCCGCAGCAGCAGGTCGTGCCGCAACCAGTGCACAATCCGCTGCTCCCGGCGATCCCGGCCTTCGGCTACTCCACCGCCCTGGTGGTCTGGCGGCCGCAGCAGCACTGAGCCGCGGAGTCAGGGCCTGTACGAATCCACACGGGGGCCGCGTCGACCGGGCGGTCGGCGCGGCCTTCGCCTTGCACTACCCACGAGTTTTTGAATCTTCACGCGGGAAGTAGGTCGCGATGGAAGCCGATCAGCTGACGACGAGGGCTCGCCAGGCCCTGTCCGCAGCCATCCAGGACGCCGGCGTCACGGGCAATCCCCAGGTCGAGTCGGCGCACCTGCTCAAGTCCCTGCTCACCCAGCCGGACGGGACGGCCGTGCCGCTGCTCGAGGCGGTCGGCGCGGACCCGACCGCGGTCTCCGCCGCGGCGCGCGACCTCGTCACCCGGCTCCCGGCGGCCTCCGGTTCCACGGTCGCCGAGCCGACCCTCAGCCGCGGCCTGCGCTCCGTGCTCAGCACGGCCGAGGGCGAGGCCAAGCGGCTGAAGGACGAGTTCGTCTCCACCGAGCACCTGCTCGTCGGCGTCGCGGGCGGTTCGGACGACGCGGCGAAACTGCTGGTCCGCCACGGCGCCACGGTCCAGGCCCTGCGCGAGGCCTTCACCCAGGTGCGCGGCTCGGGCCGGATCACGTCGCAGGACCCGGAGTCGACGTACCAGGCGCTGGAGAAGTACGGCATCGACCTGACCGAGCTGGCCCGCGAGGGCAAGCTGGACCCGGTGATCGGCCGCGACAAGGAGATCCGCCGCGTCGTGCAGGTGCTCTCCCGGCGCACCAAGAACAACCCGGTGCTGATCGGCGAGCCCGGCGTCGGCAAGACCGCGGTCGTCGAGGGCCTGGCCCAGCGGATCATCGCGGGCGACGTGCCGGAGTCCCTGCGCGGCAAGAAGCTGGTGTCGCTGGACCTCGGCGCGATGGTCGCCGGCGCGAAGTACCGCGGCGAGTTCGAGGAGCGGCTCAAGTCGGTGCTCGCCGAGATCAAGGAGAGCGACGGACAGATCGTCACCTTCATCGACGAGCTGCACACCGTCGTCGGCGCGGGCGCGACCGGCGACTCGTCGATGGACGCGGGCAACATGCTCAAGCCCATGCTGGCCCGCGGCGAGCTGCGCATGGTCGGCGCGACGACGCTGGACGAGTACCGCGAGCGGATCGAGAAGGACGCGGCGCTGGAGCGAAGGTTCCAGCAGGTGCTGGTCGGCGAGCCGAGCGTGGAGGACACGGTCGCGATCCTGCGCGGCCTGAAAGGCCGGTACGAGGCGCACCACCAGGTGCAGATCTCGGACAGCGCACTGGTCGCCGCGGCGGCCTTGTCAGACCGCTACATCACCTCGCGTTTCCTGCCGGACAAGGCGATCGACCTCGTCGACGAGGCGGCCTCAAGGCTGCGCATGGAGATCGACTCGCGACCGGTGGAGATCGATGAGCTGCAGCGCGCGGTGGACCGACTGCGCATGGAGGAACTCGCCCTAGGCAAGGCGACGGATCCCGGTTCACGCGAACGGCTCGAGCGGATCCGCCGTGAACTGGCGGACCGTCAGGAGACGCTGTCCGCGCTCACGGCGAGGTGGGAGCAGGAGAAGTCCGGCCTCAACCGCGTCGGCGAGCTCAAGAAGCGGCTCGACGACCTGCGCGGCCAGACCGAGCGTGCCCAGCGTGACGGGGACTTCGAGGCGGCCTCAAGGCTGATGTACGCCGAGATCCCGCGTGCCGAGCTGGAGCTGGCGGAGGCCTCACACGCCGCCAACGAGCGCGACGCGATGGTCAAGGAGGAGGTCGGCGCGGACGACATCGCCGAGGTGGTCGCCGCGTGGACCGGAATCCCGGCCGGAAGGCTGCTGGAAGGCGAGTCCGAGAAGCTGCTGCGGATGGAGGACGAGCTGGGCAAGCGCCTGATCGGCCAGAAGCCGGCAGTACGCGCGGTCTCCGACGCCGTCCGCCGCGCACGAGCCGGAATCTCCGACCCGGACCGGCCCACGGGCTCGTTCCTCTTCCTGGGTCCGACCGGCGTAGGCAAGACCGAACTCGCGAAGTCGCTCGCCGACTTCCTGTTCGACGACGAGCACGCCATGGTGCGCATCGACATGTCCGAGTACAGCGAGAAGCACTCCGTCGCCCGCCTGGTCGGCGCCCCGCCCGGATACGTCGGCTACGACGAGGGCGGCCAGCTGACCGAGGCCGTGCGGCGCAGGCCGTACACGGTCGTGCTGCTGGACGAGGTGGAAAAGGCGCACCCCGAAGTCTTCGACATCCTGCTCCAGGTGCTCGACGACGGAAGGCTGACCGACGGCCAGGGCCGGACCGTGGACTTCCGCAACACGATCCTGATCCTGACCTCGAACCTGGGAAGCCAGTTCCTGGTCGACCCGGCGATCGGCGACGAGGCCAAGAAGGACCTCGTCATGCAGACCGTCCGCGCCTCGTTCAAGCCGGAGTTCCTCAACCGGCTAGACGACATCGTGCTCTTCGACCCCCTGGGCACCGACGAGCTGGGCCTGATCGTGCGCCAACAGGTGGCCCTGCTGCAGAAGCGCCTCGCCGACCGCCGGCTCACCCTCAACGTCACCGACGACGCGCAGGAATGGCTGGTGCTCACCGGCTTCAGCCCCGCCTACGGCGCCCGCCCGCTGCGCAGACTGGTGCAGTCGGCCATCGGCGACCAGTTGGCCAGGGAGATCCTCGGCGGCAAGGTGCCGGACGGTTCGCTGGTCACGGTGGACGTGGACCAGGACGAGACGGACCCGACGGCCGAGCATTTGGTGATCACGGTCGAGGGCTGAGTCGAAGGGCTGAGTCGAGGGCTGAGTGGGGTTGCGCTGAGCGGCTGACGTCCGGTTGGGCGTCAGCCGCTTCGCGGTTTGTGGCTTGCGATTGGCTGTCCGCTCTCCTACGTTCCGGCACTACGCTGCGCTCCGTGCCGGACCTCGTACGAGCTCTCGCTGGCGCTGGTGCTGGCGTGCCGTCGTGGGAGGCCCTGCGTCGCTGGCGCTCCTCCGGGCGGGCGCTGCGCTTCGGCCTCCGGCACGCGCACTTCAGGTGGTGGCTGACGTGGCGTCGGCTCCATACGAGCCGTCACCTGGTCAGATAGCGCTGAATCCTCGCGATCCGATGAACCGCCTCGTTCAAATCGGTGACGATCGCTGACAGCTCCAGCTCAGCCTCGTGCGGATCAGGCGGGAGCACCGGCGTGCACAACGCCACGAACGGCAGCCCGGTCGCCGCCTCCAGCGCACGTTGAAGATTGGGACGCGGCATCCTGACCTTGCCCGCCTCCCAGTTCTGCACATTCTTCTTCGTGCACCCATTCGGCTCGCCGAGGCTGGCACCCGCCTCCTGGATCGCCTTCGCGAAGGCTTCCTGCGAGTAGCCGAGATCCTGCCGCGTCTGACGCACGCGCCCGCCGTTGAACCGCATCGCCACGATGCGCGGACGGCGCGCGACACCGTCCCGCGGATCTGGCGGCATCAGACGCTCGTTGGGAAGGGCCGCCATCCCCAACGGGCTCTGAAACGGGTTCGGCACCGGATGCACGTCCACCTCGCCCACACGCTCGTGGCCGAAGCTCTTGAGGGCCCGGGTCAAACCCTCCTCGTTGATGCCCGTGGCCTGCGCAACCTGGGCCGGGAAGATTCCGGCGGCGGGCACCAGGTGTGCCGGTTCGAGCGGGAAATCAGTCAACTGCGTATCCATGGGCAAACCAATCTCAATCATAGGAAACGGACGGTCACGAGCAGCGCGTCGGCGGACGCCGCCGGTCAGGACGCTCGGGCAACCTCTGGAAGGCGAACATCACCGGCGCGGTCACGGTTGTGGTCGGACGCGGCACGTTCTCCCACGCGCCGTCCGGCCGCAGGACGTCCACCCGACTCAGCTTTCGCACGTCCAAGTCCAGGTACCGATCCAGGATGAACATCGCCAGGCCGAAGGCGGTGCGCTCGCTCGTGCCCGCATGGAAGCTGTGGTGCACCTCCCGCGCGTCCTCCTCGCAGCCCCACGTACACCGGATCGTCCAATCCGGATACGACTCGGCGGCGTCGGGCAGCCGCTTGGCAAGGAAGTCGATGATCGTCGTCTTAATCACGGGAGTACATCCGGTCCGCCTGCTCGGCATCGGGGGTATCTTGCAACGGAAGGAACTACTCTGATCGTTCGCTGCAATACGCCGCGTGACTAGCGGTTTCAGCCCTACACGCACCGCTGTAGAGGAGCCCCGATATATGGCACTGCCGCGCCAACCCGACCCCGCCTCATCGCCGGCCGCGCTCTTCGGCGCAGAGATCAGGCGGTTGCGCGAAGCGCAGGGCTGGTCGCAAGACACGCTCGGGGACAAGCTCAGCTACAGCGGTCAGCTCGTCGGGCTCGTCGAGAACGCCAAGCGCACACCGTCACGGGAGTTCGCAGAGAACTGCGACAGGCTGTTCAGCACGGACGGCCTACTCATGCGCATGTGGCCGTTGGTGCACGCGCAGAACGTCCCGGACTGGTTCAGGGGTTACGTCGAACTGGAAGCCACGGCTTCCAAGATCGAGACCTTCGAGTGCCAGCCCGTGCCAGGTTTGCTTCAAACCGAGAACTACGCTCGCGTACTCTCCTCGTCACACTGGCCGCGCCCGGACGTAGACGCAGTCGTCAGCACACGCCTCGACCGTCAGCAAAGAATCCTCGCCGCTACAGGACCGACTGTTTGGGCCATCGTTGACGAAGCCGTGCTGCGCCGACCCATCGGGAGCGCGGACATCTGGCGCGAGCAACTAAAACACCTTGTCGACGTCGCCATCTCGGGGCGTATCGTGCTGCAGGTCCTGCCGTTCAACGTCGGCGCCCACTCCTGCATGGACGGAGCGATGACGCTCCTGGGCTTCCCCGAGGGGCCAGATGTGATCTACCTCGAGGGTCCGGGCAGCGGTAAGCTCATTGAGCAGCCCGAAGAGGTTGAAAAGTGCCAATACAGGTACAACCTGATCCGGGCTGCCGCGCTCGCGCCGGATGCTTCAGTCAGCCTTATCACAGCGGTGATGGAGGAAACGTGAACAAGATCCCTGAGAACCTGACCTGGCGAAAGTCGTCCTTCAGTACCGGCCAGGGCGGCAACTGCGTCGAGGTCGCCGAGCTCCCGGACGGCGGCCGAGCAGTCCGCCACTCCAAGAACCCCACCGGCCCAGCCATCGCCTACACCGCAGCCGAGTGGGACGCGTTCCTCGCAGGCATCAAGGCTGGCGAGTTCGACCGCAAGTCGTAACTGGCTCCAGGACTGATGCGTTCACGCCGCGTCTCCGCCCGGCGTGAGCTCATCGATCAGGGCACGTACTCGCCGCTCGATCTCGTCGCGGATCGGGCGGACCGCTACGAGGTCCTGGCCGGCCGGGTCGTCGAGCTCCCAGTTCAGGTAGCGCTTGCCGGGAAAGTAGGGGCAGGCGTCGCCGCAGCCCATGGTCACGCACACATCCGATTCCCGCACCGCGTCCGGGGTGAGGATCTTCGGCTGCTCGGCGGCGATGTCGATTCCGGCTTCCCTCATCGCGGCGATGGCTACCGGGTTGATCGCCTCGGCGGGAGCGGACCCGGCCGAGCGGACCTCGATCCGGCCGCTCGCGAGGTGGGCCAGGAATGCCGCGGCCATCTGGGAGCGGCCGGCGTTGTGGACGCACACGAACAGCACGCTGGGCTTGTCGGTCATGAGCCGCTCCTGGCGGTGATGGCCGGTACACGGTGGCCGCATCTGGTGCGGGCCGACTCTCGGGTCACGGCGCGCCCGCAGGAACAACGGCGTCGGTCGCGAGCAGCGAACCGAGGCGGCGGAGGGCGTCGGGCAGCACCCAGTAGTACACCCACGTGCCGCGCCGCTCGCAGTCGATCAGCCCGGCCTCGCGCAGGACGCGCAGGTGGTGGCTGATCGTCGGCTGGGACACGTCGAACGGGCCGGTCAGATCGCACACGCACGCCTCGCCGCCCTCGAACGAGGCGATCAGCGAGAGCAGCCGCAGGCGCACCGGGTCCGACAGTGCCTTGAATGCCACTGCCAGCGATTTCGCATCCTGCTCGGTCAGCGGCTCGCGCACCAACGGCGTGCAGCAGGCCGGGGCTTGGAGTACCGGCAGCTCCTTCTTCGACATACTTCTATATTGACAGTCGTCAATCTGAGGGGCAAGACCAGCCACCTCCTAACCCGTTCGACGCAGTTGTCACTCTTTAGTGTGATCAGTTTCCGCGTGCCGTCATTCCCTTCCCGCAGCCGTGTCCCCGTCCGTGGCACAACGGACTACGCAAGCAGCGGAGGTGTTTCTACGCCATGCCGGAATCGTCGCCCCCCACCCGGCGCGAGGTGCTCGACCTCGTCGTACCGTACCGGGACACTCGGGCCCAGGACCTGTGCTGGAGCCTTTCCCTACCCGTCCAGCCCGCGCTCGCCGTGCGCAGCGTGCGGCTCGGCGGGCTCGTGCTTGAACTGCGCCTGCTCGGCGCCTCGCACCAGGTGCTCGTCTGGGCCGAGGAGGGGACCGAGCTGCTGTGCGTGGAGACCGTCGCCTGCCTGCCGGGCCTGGCCGGACCGCTGCCCGCGCAGGACCTGCGGGCCCTGTCCGGGGGCGGCTACCAGTGGGAGTCCTCGACCCTTTCCCTTGCCGGGCCCGAGTTCGACCGCGCGGTGGCGCGGATCCGGCGCTCGGTCTCGGACAACCCGCACAGCCTGGCCGGGTGCTACCCCGGCGCCCCCGGCGCGATCACCGCGGTGCTGCCCGAAGCGGCCGAGGCGGGCGTACGCTGGACCACCTGGCACAGCTACCCGCAGGACGGGAGGCTGGTGCGCACCAGAAGCGGCTACCGGCGTACGCTGAGCCCGAGGCAGCGAGGCGCCGACGACCATGGCAACGACATAGGGGAAGGCGTAGATGGCGTACGAAGCTACGGTGCCGGTCCACCGCCGGTTGCTGTGGTCAGCCGTCACCGACCCTGAGCGGCTCCTCGGTGCCGTGCCCAACCTGGTCGTGGAGGCCAGCACCGAGCAGAGCGTGGCGGCCCGGCTGCGGCTGCGCGTCGGGGACCGCAGCATCACCTTCCGCGGCGTCGCGCGGCTGGCCGAGCTCGTGCCCGAGCAGCTGCGCGCGGTGCTGGAGATCGAGGCGGTTCACGGACGCTCGGACGGAGCGATCGATGGCCGCCTCGAATTGCGTCTGCTGGCCTCCGGCACCGGGACGCGCATCGTGGTCACCCACGAACTCGAGCTCTCCGGACACGCCCCGACGATCCCGCCGGAGCATCTGATCGAGGCCGCGCAGCGGCTGATACCGCGTTGGTTCCAGCAGCTGGCCAGCACCTCGCCGGAGACACGGACCCCGCCGGTCACCCTGACCGTGGTCTCGGACTCCGTCCCGGCCCCGACCCCGGCCACGCCGCTGAGCCCGCCGAACGCGCCGGTCACCGCGTCCCCGCCGACGATCTCCGCGGCCGAGCCGCCGCCGCACGGACCCACGCTCACCCTGATCACCGGGAACGCCGAGGACGCGACTCCGAGCCCGAAGGCCCCGCTGCGCCTGGTGCACGAGTCCGAGCAGGACTCGGACTTCGAGCCGACCGCCGAGGCGGATCTGTGGAGCCGGGGCCGCGGCCCGATGCTCACCGCCCCGCTCTGGCTGCTCGCCGCCGCCGCGCTCGGTCTGGCCGGCCTCGCCGCGGTGCTGTTCAGGCAGCTGCTGCGGCGCCGCTGAGCGGCCCGGGCCCGGCATACGCCACCCCCGCCTAGCGGGATGGCGTCTTTTCTCACTAACGAGTGAGTCTTGTCATCGGATCGAGTGGTTGTCGGCTGAATCTCCGTCGAATGGCCGATTCTTCAGCTTAAGGTGAGCCGCATTCCCGGATCTTCGGCGATTTCAGCACATCGCCTCGCGAAGGTCCTCAAAGCGCACTTCACCAGGAGCCGAACGTCATGTACGTCGAAGGGTGGAACGCCCACCGAGTCGTCCGTCCCAGTCGGCTGGCCAACGCCGTGATCGAGCGGCTGCTGCTGCGCATACTGGACGGCGAGTTCCAGCCCGGCGGCGACCTGCCGCCGGAGGCCGCCCTGGCGCAGGAGTTCGCGGTCAGCCGCACGATCCTGCGGGAGGCGCTCAAGGCCCTCGAGGAGAAGCGCGTGCTGCGCATCCGGCACGGGCGCGGCACCACGGTCCGGCCGAAGAACGAGTGGAACATCCTCGACCCGATGGTGCTGAGCGTGCTGCTGGAGTACGGCGGCTCCTCGACCCTGGCCACCGAGCTCGACGAGGTGCGCACCGCGCTGCAGGGCCTGATGGCCGACCTCGCCGCGCAGCGGATCACCCCGGAGCAGCGCCGCGACCTCGACCTGTGCCTGAGCCGGATGCGCGCGGCGCTGCCGGCCGAGCCCGGCCTCGGCGACCCGATCGCCTACCGGGAGGCCGCGCACCTGTTCGCCCGGGTGCTGTCCGAGGCGGCGGGCAACGAGGTGGCCCGCTGCGTCGTGGAGACCATCGACGTGCCGCTGCCGGAGGACGATCCGGACCACGCGCTCGGCTCCATCCCGCGCACCCAGGAGTTCGCCGAGCGGCTCTACGCGCGGGTGACCGGCCTGCCGATCCCGGTGCCGCTGCTCGGCGACGATCCGATGGTGGACCTCGCCGAGCCGCAGCCGGGCCAGAACGGCGCCCCGGTCTCGCTGCCGAGCCAGCCGCCGGTGCTCACCACCCCGCTGCGCCGCCGGCCGATGGTCGCGGGCATCTCGCGCTGACGGCCTTCGGCCTCTGGTTCGCTGCGCTCACGTAAAGAATCAGCTTATGGTTTCGTGAGCGGAGCGAACTAGCCGAAGGCTTAGGATCTGTGCTCATGACGGTCAACTACCCGCAGCCCAGCCCCGAGCGTTCCGCCCTCCTCGAGCAGATCAAGGAGAGGGCGCTGTTCCGCGGCGAGTTCACGCTCAGTTCCGGGCTCAAGGCCGACTACTACGTGGACCTGCGTCGGATCAACCTCGCCGGCGCCACCGCGCCGCTGGTCGGCCGGGTAATGCTGGAGACCGTCAAGGACCTCGAGTTCGACGCCGTCGGCGGGCTGACCATGGGCGCCGACCCGATGGCCACCGCGATCATGTACGCCGCGATCGCGCAGGGCCGCGAACTCGACGCGTTCGTAGTGCGCAAGGCGGACAAGGCGCACGGGCTGCAGCGCCGGATCGAGGGCCCGGACGTGGCCGGTCGCAAGGTACTGATCGTCGAGGACGCGTCCACCACCGGGAACTCCCCGCTGACCGCGGTCGAGGCCGCGCGCGAGGCGGGCGCCGAGGTGGTCGCCGTCGCGTGCATCATCGAACGCGGTGCGGAGAAGACGATCACGGCGGCCGGGCTGCCTTACTACGCCGCGTACAGCCTCGCCGATCTCGGCGTGTGAGATTCACCTTAATACGGGCCGACTTCGACGTTTCAGCCGCGTCCCAATCCTGAAGTACGACTTCAGGAGGACGCGGCGCACCCAGGGTTCGCCTGTAGTCTGCTTCGGTGACCAACCACCTAGCCCTCAACGTCCTCAGCCCGGACTCGCTGATCAGTACGTTCGGCGTGGCCGGTGTCCTCGTGATCATCTTCGTCGAGCTGGCCGTCGTCGTCGGGTTCTTCCTGCCCGGTGATTCGCTGCTGTTCATCGCGGGTGTAGCCGCCTCCGGAGCGGCCGAGAAGCTCGTCGGCACGCACCTGAACTTCCCTGTGCTGCTGATCGTGACCCCGATCGTCGCCATCATCGGCTCGCAGGTCGGCCACTACACCGGTGCCAAGTTCGGCCGTCGACTCTTCGACAAGCCGGACTCGCGCTTCTTCAAGCGCAAGTACTCGGTGCGCGCCGAGTTCTACTTCAACAAGTACGGCGGCGCGAAGGCGGTGGTGATCAGCCGCTTCATCGTGGGCGTGCGCACCTTCGTCAACCCGCTCGCCGGAATGCTGGAGATGTCGGCGCGCACCTTCTTCTTCTGGAGCGCGATCGGCAACATCCTCTGGGTCGAGCTGATGCTGGTGCTCGGCTACGAGCTCGGTGACAAGGTCAAGGGCAACATCGACAACGTCATCCTGCCGATCGCCGCCGTGGTCGCCGTCATCACGCTGATCCCGCTGGCGCTGGAGATGCTCAAGGAGCGCAAGGCGGCCAAGCGCGGCGAGGAGACCGAGCTTCAGGTCTTCGAGCGCGAGTCGGAGCGGGAGTACCAGCTGCGCGTCGGCGGCGAGCCGGAGGCCGACGAGGTCTCGGCTGCTGGAGCGCGGCACCGGAAGTAGATTGTTTCTGCGAGGATAACGTCGCTCAGCAGAGTCTCGCCTGGATCAGTTGGATTTGGAGTCTCCATGCCCATCGCAAGCCCCGAAGTGTACGCCGAGATGATCGACCGGGCGAAGGCCGGATCCTTCGCGTACCCGGCGATCAACGTCACCTCGTCCCAGACGCTGAACGCCGCGATCCGCGGCTTCGCCGAGGCGGAGAGCGACGGCATCGTCCAGGTCTCGACCGGCGGCGCCGAGTACCTCAGCGGCGGCCTGAAGGACATGGTCACCGGCTCCGTCGCGCTGGCCGAGTACGCGCACGTGATCGCGGCGAAGTACGACATCAAGATCGCGCTGCACACCGACCACTGCCCGAAGGACAAGCTGGACGGCTTCATGCGTCCGCTGGTCGCGATCTCCCAGGAGCGCGTCGCCAAGGGCCTCGAGCCGCTGTTCCAGTCGCACATGTGGGACGGCTCCGCGGTGCCGCTGGACGAGAACCTGCGGATCGCGCAGGAGCTGCTCGCCGAGTGCGCGAAGGCCCGCACGATCATGGAGCTGGAGATCGGCGTCGTCGGCGGCGAGGAGGACGGCGTCGCCAACGAGATCAACGAGAAGCTCTACACCACGCCCGAGGACGTCATCAAGACGGTCGAGGCGATCGGCCTCGGCGAGAAGGGCAGCTACCTGCTGGCCGCCACCTTCGGCAACGTGCACGGCGTCTACAAGCCGGGCAACGTGAAGCTGCGTCCGTCCATCCTCAAGGACATCCAGGACGCGGTCTCCGAGAAGTACGGCAAGGGCGACAAGCCCTTCAACCTGGTCTTCCACGGCGGTTCCGGCTCGCTGCTCACGGAGATCCGCGAGGCGCTGGACTACGGCGTGGTGAAGATGAACGTCGACACCGACACGCAGTACGCGTTCACCCGCCCGGTCGCCGCTCACATGTTCAGCAACTACGACGGCGTGCTCAAGATCGACGGCGAAGTGGGCAACAAGAAGCAGTACGACCCCCGGGCCTACGGCAAGGCCGGCGAGGCCGGCATGGCCGCGCGCGTGGTCACCGCGTGCCAGGACCTGCGGTCGGCTGGCACCCGCTTGAAGTAACGAGTAAGCTCTTGTTGCAAGAGGCCCGGCGCGCTTGCGCTCCGGGCCTTAAATCTTTTGTAGTACCCGGAGGTGTACCCGGAATGCCGGCACTCGTGCTCGTCGGCGCCCAGTGGGGCGATGAGGGCAAGGGCAAGGCCACCGACCTGCTCGGTGGATCAGTCGACTACGTCGTTCGCTACCAGGGCGGCAACAACGCCGGGCACACGGTGGTCATCGGCGACCAGAAGTACGCCCTGCACCTGCTGCCCTCGGGCATCCTCAGCCCCGGATGCGTCCCGGTGATCGGCAACGGCGTCGTGATCGACCCCGCGGTGCTCTTCCAGGAGCTCGACGCCCTGATCGACCGCGGCGTCGACGTCTCGAAGCTCGTCATCTCGGCGAACGCGCACCTGATCACGCCCTACCACCGGACCATCGACAAGGTCTCGGAGCGCTTCCTCGGCAAGAACCGGATCGGCACCACCGGCCGCGGCATCGGCCCGACCTACGCCGACAAGATCAACCGGATCGGCGTGCGGGTGCAGGACCTGTTCGACCCGAGCATCCTCACCCAGAAGGTCGAGGGCGCGCTGCGCGACCGGAACCAGATGCTGGTGAAGATCTACAACCGCCGGGCCATCGCGGCCGAGGCGATCGTCGAGGAGTACCTGGGCTACGCGGAGCGGCTGCGGCCTTACGTCGTGGACACCTCGCTGCTGCTGAACAAGGCGCTGGACGAGGACAAGGTGGTGCTGCTCGAGGGCGGCCAGGGCACGCTGCTGGACGTGGACCACGGCACGTACCCCTTCGTCACCTCGTCGAACCCGACCGCGGGCGGCGCCTGCGCGGGCTCCGGCATCGGCCCGACCCGGATCAGCCGGAGCATCGGCATCCTCAAGGCCTACACCACCCGCGTCGGCGCGGGTCCGTTCCCGACCGAGCTGTTCGACGAGGACGGCGAGGCGCTGCGCCGGATCGGCGGCGAGTACGGCGTGACCACCGGCCGGGACCGGCGCTGCGGCTGGTTCGACGCGCCGATCGCCCGCTACGCCACCCGCGTCAACGGCCTGACCGACTTCTTCCTGACCAAGCTGGACGTGCTCACCGGCTGGAAGCAGATCCCGGTCTGCGTGGCCTACGACGTGGACGGCGTGCTGCACGACGAGCTGCCGATGACGCAGACCGACTTCCACCACGCCAAGCCGGTCTACGAGTTCCTGCCCGGCTGGGACGAGGACATCAGCAAGGCGCGCGAGTTCTCCGACCTGCCGGACAAGGCGCAGGCCTACGTCCGCCGGCTCGAGGAGCTGTCCGGCGCGCCGATCTCGGCCATCGGCGTGGGCCAGGACCGCAACGCGACGATTCAGATTAGGTCGTTCCTCTAAAGCAGAGTGCCGGAATCGGGCCGCCCAACCGTTACAGACTGTCGGTTGGGCGGTCCGTCCTGCGTTTCCTACTCTGGTGACATGACCGACACCGCCCTGCCGCCGCACATCATCGCCGACCCCGACAAGGGCAAGGCGGTCTCCGAGCTGGACCGCGCCCATGTCTTCCACTCCTGGTCCGCGCAGGACCAGATCGCCCCGCTGCCCGTCGCCGGGGCCGCGGGCTCGCGGTTCTGGGACTACGAGGGCAACATCTACCTGGACTTCGCCAGCCAGCTCGTCTACACCAACATCGGCCACCAGCACCCGAAGGTCGTCGCCGCGATCCAGGAGCAGGCCGCGAAGCTGTGCACGATCGCCCCGGCCTTCGCCAACGACGTGCGCGCCGAGGCTGCTGAGCTGATCACCTCGTACGCGCCGGAGGGCCTGAACCGGGTCTTCTTCACCAACGGCGGCGCCGACGCGATCGAGAACGCGGTGCGGATGGCCCGGGTGCACACCGGACGGCCGAAGGTGCTCACGGCGTACCGCTCGTACCACGGCAACACCGCGACCGCGATCACCATGACCGGCGACCCGCGGCGTTGGGGGAACGAGGCGGTCGGTCACCACGACGGCAGCGTGCACAAGTTCTTCGGCCCCTACCTCTACCGCACGTCGTTCTACGCGACGACCGAGGCCGAGGAGTCGGAGCGCGCGCTGGCTCACCTGGAGCAGACGATCCAGCTCCAGGGCCCGAACACGATCGCCGCGATCGTGCTGGAGACGGTCGTCGGCACCAACGGGATCCTGATCCCGCCGCCCGGCTACCTCGCCGGCGTCCGCGCGCTGTGCGACAGGTACGGGATCATCTACATCGCGGACGAGGTCATGGCCGGATTCGGCCGCACCGGCAAGTGGTTCGCGGTGGACCACTGGGACGTGGCGCCGGACCTGATCGCCTTCGCCAAGGGCGTGAACTCGGGCTACGTGCCGCTCGGCGGCGTGATCGTGTCCGACCACATCCACGACACGTTCCGGAACAAGGCTTTCCCGGGCGGACTGACGTACTCGGGCCACCCGCTCGCCTGCGCCGCGGCCGTCGCGACGATCAAGACGATGCGCGAAGAGGGCATCGTCGAGAACGCCGCGTGGCTCGGCGATAACGTCTTCGGCCCTGAGCTGCGCGCGCTGGCCGAGAAGCACCCGTCGGTCGGCGAGGTCCGCGGCCTCGGCGCGTTCTGGGCGCTGGACCTGGTCAAGAACCGCGAGACGCGCGAGATGTTCGTGCCCTACGCGGCCGCCGGGGCCGACGCGGCGCCGATGAACGCGGTGTTCGCGGAGGCGAAGAAGCACGGCGTATGGCCGATGCCGCACTTCAACCGGCTGCAGATCACCCCGCCGCTGAACCTCACCGAGGACGAGGCGCGCGAGGGCCTGGCCGGCATCGACGCGGCGCTGACCGTGGCCGACTCGTATTACGCGGGCTAAGCCTGAGTTGAACCGAAGACGGGCGGCCGCTTCTCGTTGAAGGCTCTGATGCCCTCGGCGCGATCGGCGGAGAAGGCGGTCGCCCGCCAGGCCGCGTCCTCGACCTCGAGACCCGCGGCCAACGGCCGTTCACGGGCCGGTCCACGATCCCCAGCGCGCAGGCCTCGGCGAACTCGACGCGTCGGCCGGTGTAGAGCAGGTCGGCCGCGCGCGACGGGCCGATCTTGCGCGCCAGCAACTGCGTCCCGCCGCCTCCCGGCACCAGCCCGACCGTGACCTCGGGCAGCCCGAAAACTGCGCCCTCGTCCGCCGCGATCAGGTCGCAGCACAGCGCGAGCTCGAGTCCGCCGCCGAGCGCGAAACCGCTGACCGCCGCGATGATCGGCACCGGCAGTTCCAGCACCGAGCCGAACATCGCGCGGTACACGAGGCGCTGGGCCATGAACTCGGCGTCGCTGAAACCGTTGCGCTCCTTGAGATCCGCGCCCACGCAGTAGGCCTTGCTGTAGCCCTTTTCGTCAGCCGCGCTGAGCACCGCCGCACGCAACGACGCGTCCGCCGCCAGCTCGCGCATCCGGGAGGTCAGTTCCTCGGCGAACGCGGTGCTGATGGCATTGAGCGCCTCCGGCCGTTGAGGACGACTTCGGCGACCGCCCCCTCGCTGCGCACTTCGATCATTGCCATGACTTCAGTCTGCCATTCAAGGTACGACAGAAGGACGATGCGCTACTGCCGGTAGTTACCTAATCTGAGCACTGTGAGGATTCTTCGGCAGATGCGCGCCGTGCTGCTCGGTCCCGGCCTTCGCCGGTTCCGGCTGCTGCTCGCGGTGCGGCTGGTCGGCCAGTTCGGGGACGGCGCCTTCCAGGCCGCGCTGGCCACCTACGTCGTGTTCTCCCCGCAGAACGCGGCCACCCCGGCGAAGGTCGCCGAGGCCTTCGCCGTGCTGCTGCTGCCGTTCACCGTGGTCGGGCCGTTCGCCGGGGTCTTCCTGGACCGCTGGCGGCGCCGGCAGATGCTGGTCTGGGCGAACGTGGTGCGGGCCGGCTTCGTGCTGGGCGTCGCGGCCTGCGCGGCGGCGGGCTCGACCGGATTCCTGTTCTACCTGGCCGCGCTGGCCGGCTTCTCGGCGAACCGCTTCATCCTGGCCGGGCTCTCGGCCGGGCTGCCGCACACGGTCAAGCCGGGTGAGCAGCTCGTCATCGCCAACGCCGTCTCCCCCACCCTCGGCACGCTGGCCACGACGGTCGGCGCGGGGGTGAGCGTCGTGGTGCACGCGGTGGTCGGGCACGGCTCAGGCTCGGTCAGCGGCGTGCTCGTCTGCACCGGCGGGCTCTACGTGCTCAGCGGCCTGCTCGCGCTGACCATCCCGCCGGACGGGCTCGGTCCGGCCGAGCCCGCGAGGACGCCGTGGCGCACGGCCGTGGTCAGCGTCACGCGCGGGGTGGCCTCCGGCGCCCGGCACGTGATCGCGCGACCCGCCGCCGGACGTCCGCTGGCCGCGATCGCGGTGAGCCGCTTCTGCTACGGCGCGGTGACGATCATGACCTTGCTGCTGTTCCGCAACGACTTCAACGATCCCAGGGACACGAACGCCGGTCTGGCCGGCTTCGCGTTCGCCGTCGGCGTCTCCGGGGTCGGCTTCGGGCTCGGCGCGGTGGCCACGCCGTTCGTCGCCCGCCGGTTCAGCCTGCATCGCTGGATTCCGTTGTGCCTGCTCGGCGCGGGCGTCGCAGAGCTCGTGTTCGGCGCGCCGTTCCGCGAGCCGCCGCTGCTGGCCGGCGCCTTCCTGCTCGGCTTCTTCTCGCAGGGCCAGAAGGTCAGCACCGACACGCTCGTGCAGCGCAACGTGGACGACGCCTTCCGCGGACGCGTATTCGTGTTCTACGACATGCTCTACAACGGCAGCTTCGTGCTGGCCGCCGCCTTCGCCGCCGCGATGCTGCCGGTCGACGGGAAGTCCCTCACCGTGCTCGGCGTCGTCTCCGGCGCCTACCTGCTCGCCGGGGCCTGGTACGCGCTCAGGAGCCCGCGGGAGCCCGACCCTCGCCCGCTGCCGCCGACTCCGGCTGCAGAACCCACCACTCGCGCAGCTCGCTGACCGCGCGGTCGTAGCCCAGCGGCCCCTCGTCGAGCCGCCGCTCAAGCAGGAACTTGTAGGCGCGCCCGACCACCGGCCCCGGACCCACCCCGAGCAGCTCCATGACCTGGTTGCCGTCCAGGTCGGGGCGGATCGCGTCGAGCTCCTCCTGCTCCTGCAGCCGGGCGATGCGCACCTCGAGGTCGTCGTACGCGGAGGCCAGCGCGGCCGCGCGGCGCCGGTTGCGGGTGGTGCAGTCCGAGCGGGTCAGCTTGTGCAGCCGGTCCAGCAGCGGCCCGGCGTCGCGCACGTAGCGCCGCACCGCCGAGTCGGTCCACTCGCCCTCCCCGTAGCCGTGGAAGCGCAGGTGCAGCTCGACCAGCATGGAGACGTCGTCGACGAACTCCTTGGAGTACTTCAGCTCGCGCAGCCGCTTGCGGGTCATCTTCGCGCCGACCAGCTCGTGGTGGTGGAAGGAGACGCCGCCGCCCGGCTCGAACTTGCGGGTGCGCGGCTTGCCGATGTCGTGCAGCAGCGCGGCCATCCGCAGCACCAGGTCGGGCCCGGTGTCCTCGAGCTCCATCGCCTGCTCGACCACGATCAGCGTGTGCTCGTAGACGTCCTTGTGCCGGTGGTGCTCGTCGATCTCCAGGCGCAGCTTGGGAAGTTCCGGCAGGAACTGGTCGGACAGCCCGGTGCCGACGAGCAACCCGAGGCCACGCCGCGGGTCCTCGCCGAGCAGCAGCTTCGAGAACTCCGCCTGGATCCGCTCCGCCGAGACGATGGACAGCCGCCCGGCCATCGACCGCATCGCCGCCTCCACCTCCGGCGCGACGGCGAATTGCAGCTGGGAGGCGAAGCGGGCCGCGCGCAGCATCCGCAGCGGATCGTCGCCGAAGGACTCCTGCGGCGTCCCCGGCGTGCGCAGCACCTTGCGGGCCAGGTCCTCGAAGCCCTGGAAGGGGTCGACGAACTGGACCCCGGGCAGCCGCACGGCCATCGCGTTCACGGTGAAGTCACGGCGGACCAGGTCGCCCTCGAGGGTGTCGCCGAAGTCCACCACCGGCTTGCGCGACTCGCGGTCGTACGCCTCGCTGCGGTAGGTGGTGATCTCCAGCTTCAGCCCGTCCTTCTGCACGCCGACGGTGCCGAAGGCGATGCCCACGTCCCACATCGCCTCGGCCCAGGGCCGCACGATCCGGATGATCTGCTCGGGCCGGGCGTCCGTGGTGAAGTCCAGGTCGTCGCCGAGCCGACCGAGCAGCGCGTCCCGGACCGAGCCGCCGACCAGCGCGATACTGTGCCCGGCGGCCGCGAACAGCTCGCCGAGTTCGAGCGCGACGGGGTTGAGCTGCAGCAGGGCGAGTACCGCCGCCTGCTTGGGATCCGGAACCGAGGTAGACACGTCAACCAAGGGTACGTGCACCTCCCCGGTACCTCCGCATCGTCAAAACCGTCGTGCTCAGCGTCCGCTCCGCAGCCCCCTAGGATTTCCCCCGTGACCCGGCACTCCTTGACTCACCGTACGGTCCGCGCCTGGCTCGCCCTCGGCCTGATGGCGGGCGCCGGACTCTACGGTATGGCGGCCGCCCCGATCGCCTCGGCGGCCGCGGCCGTGTCGATGAGCCTGACCACGATGACGCCGTCGATCGCCAGCTCGAGCTCGGGGGACCTGAACCTGGCGGGGGAGCTGACGGTCCCCTCCGGCGCCTCGCATGACGACGTCATAGTGCAACTCTCCTACACAGCGGTGGACCACCGCTCGGACATGAGCGAGGGGCCGGACAGCGGCAGCAACGAGACCGGGCTCTACAACGTGCAGGACACGCTCGGCTATCTCTCATCCGGCAGCCACCCGTGGAAGCTGAAGACCTCCATCGCCTCGATGGGTATGACCGCCGGCTACGTCTACGCGCTGGACGTGGAGGCCTGGTCGGACGGCGCCCCCCTCGGCGCGCTGCGCACCTACCTGCCGTACAAGATCGGCAGCGGCCCCTCGGTCGGCGCGACGCAGCTCTCGGTGCTCGCCCCGGTCACCGCGCCGTCCCCGCTCGACGGGTACCAGGAGTCGATCAGCGGCGCGACGTACCCGGAGCTGACCGAGGAGAGCCTCGTCCAGTCGATGGGCATCAGCGGCAGCCTCTACCAGCTGCTCGCCGCCGGAGCGCAGCTGCCGAAGGGCACGGTCTCCTGGGTCGTCGACCCCGACCTGCTCAACACCGCGATGCAGGTCGAGGAGGGTTACGTCGTCGCCGCGAGCAGCACCTCGAGCGACGAGATCGGCCCGGACGCGAGCAACGCGGGCGGCTGGCTCAAGGAGGCCAAGACCGTCCTCGGCAGCACGAACAGCGAACTGTGGCAGCTGCCCTCGACCGACCCCGACATCGGCTCGCTCTCGCAGGCCTCGACCGCGCAGGCCGAGCAGATCCTCACCGACGACGCACGGCAGGCCACCACGGGCACCACGGTCAAGTCGGTCACCGGCCGCGGCGCCGAGGGACTGCTCGCCTGGCCGGCCAACGGACAGGTGTCCTCGGCCGCGCTCACCCTGGCCGACTCCGTCAACCCGGCCGCCGTCGTCGTCGACTCGAACTCGATCGGCCTGTCGGTCGCGAACGAGGAGTACACCCCGACCGGCCGCGCCGCGGCGAACGGCAAGAGCAACCTCGTGGTCGCCGACGACGGGCTCGACGCGATCATGTCCGGCGACTCGGCCGACTCGACCTACGACGCGGCCGGGTCCAACTCCTCCATCCTTGCCGAGCAGCGGCTCCTCGCGCAGACCGCGCTGATCGCGATGGAGCAGCCGAACCTGACGCGCACGATCATGCTGACGCTGCCGCGCACCACCGTCGTCGCGGCCCAGGACATGGGCGAGCTCAAGGTGCTGAGCGGCGCCGCGTGGATCAAGTCGGCCGGCCTGTCCACGCTGATCAGCCAGTCCCCCGACAGCAACGCGTCGACCGGCACCCCGAGCCGCTCGTCCGCCACCACCGCCACCGACCTGAGCACCACTCAGCTGAACACGGCGCTCTCGCTCGAATCGCAGCTGCAGCTCTACCAGTCGATCCTGACCAAGCCCGACGCCGACTCGACCACCGCCGGTTTCGCCGACGCGGTGCTGCGGACCGTCTCGACCGGCTGGCGCGGAGACTCCGCCGGCTGGACCGCCTTCGAAGCCGCGGTCTCCAGCCGGCTCGCCTCGCAGACCGGCCAGGTCTATCTGATCCCCAAATCCGACCTGACGCTCTCCGGCACCAGCGGCTCCATCCCGTTCACCGTGCACAACAACCTTTCGCAGCCGGTGAAACTCGGTCTCGACATCAAGACCGACCCGGGCGGCCTGACCGTCACCCAGATCCCGGTTCGCGACTTCAGCCCCGGCAGCACGACGGTCGAAGTCAAGGTCTCCACCAAGGTCGCGGCCAACACGTATACGGTCACCGCCTTCCTGGTGAACGGAAGCGGTACGCACTACGGCACCGCGAAGACCGATGGGACGCAGTCCCTGCACGTCACGGTGACCTCGATCGGCTTTGTGGCGTTGCTGCTGTTCGCGGGCTCGGCGGCGCTGCTCGTGTTCGCTGTAGGGTTGCGTATCTATCGGGGTAGAAAGGGCTCGAAGACCGAGCCCGCGACCCGCGAGGGTGACTGAACCGCCGGTTCGCACCACGCGGGGCGCGAACCCTGGAGAATGATGCTCAGCGCGCCCGGAGATAGTCCGCGCGCACCGGCTTTCGCGGGCCGGGCGGCAAGGAGGAAACCGAGCGATGTCTGCGTGGCGCCCCGAGGGCGACCCGTACCGGGGTCAGGAATACGTGGCCGAGTACCGGTCCGACCCCCCGGCGGGCCCTGGTGGCCCGGGCGGCCCCGGCGGCCCCGGCGGACAACGCCCGGGACCCGGCTCCTCCGGCGGTCATTACGTGGGCCCCACCGACGAGTGGTACCAGCAGACCAGGTACGCCGAGCAGGACCTGTGGTACCCGGAGATACCGGACGACGAGGCGCCGGAGGCCAAACAGGCCCGGCGCAACGCCTACGTCGATGCCATCGACGCCACCCGGTTCAACATCCCGGCGATCGGCGCCGGCTTCCTCGACCCGACCGGGCTGCAGCAGCTCATCCCGCCGCGCCGCGGCCAGGTCCAGGGTCCGGGCACCCTGGCCGACGAGACCGTCGTCGGCGGTCCGATCGTCGAGGCGCCGGAGGCCGAGAAGGCCACCAGCGTCTCCCGGGCCAGCCGGATCATGGCGATGGGCACCATCGCCTCCCGCGTCACCGGCATGGTGCGCTCCTCGCTGCTGGTGGCCGCGCTCGGCGCCGGACCGCTCGGCGACGCCTTCAACGTCGGCAACAACCTGCCGAACATGGTCTACATGATCGTGATCGGCGGCGCGGTCAACGCGATCTTCGTGCCGCAGCTGGTCCGGGCCATGAAGGACGACGCGGACGGCGGCCAGGGCTTCATCGACCGGCTGCTGACCATGACGATCGTCTTCCTCGGCGGCCTGACCGCGCTCGCGGTCATCGCCGCGCCGCAGCTGGTCACCTTCTACGCGGGCAGCGACCACGGCGACAACCGCACGGCCACGATCATCTTCGCGCGCTACTGCCTGCCGCAGATCCTGTTCTACGGCCTGTCCGTCATGCTCGGCCAGATCCTGAACGCCAAGGACAGCTACGGCCCGATGATGTGGACGCCGGTGCTGGCCAACGTGGTCCAGATCGTCACCCTCGGCTCCTACATGTGGATCGTCGGCTCCACCCCGAACACCCCGCAGACGATCACCGTGAACGAGCAGATCCTGCTCGGTCTCGGCACCACCCTCGGCATCGTGCTGCAGACCATCACCCTGCTGCCCTATCTGCGCGGGGTCGGCGTGCGCTTCCGGCCGCGCTTCGACTGGCGCGACGCGGGCCTCGGCAAGTCGATGACGCTGGCCAAGTGGACGTTGCTGACCGTCTTCATCGGCGCGGGCGTGAACTGGGCCGTCACCAACATGTCCACCACGATGGGCAACAGGTTCGACAGCGACGGTGTGGGCTACACGGCGTACTCGAACGCGGTCACGCTCTGGATCCTGCCGCAGTCCGTCATCACGGTCTCGATCATCACCTCGCTGCTGCCCCGGATGAGCCGGTTCGCGCACGCCGGGGACCGCCGCGCGGTCGGCGACGCGATCTCTTACGGCCTGCGCTCGACCGGCATACTGATCGTCCCGTGCGCCTTCGCGTTCCTCGCCTTCGGCCAGCAGATCGTCTCGATCCTGCTGGCCCACGGCGAGATGACCCCGATCCAGTCGCACAACCTGGCGTACATGCTGATGGCCTTCAGCCTCGGCCTGATCCCCTATTCGGCCCAGTTCGTCATGCTGCGCGGCTTCTACGCGTACGAGGACACGAAGACGCCGTTCATCATCGCGCTGTGGATCGGCATTCTCAACGCGGGGCTGGCCTACGCCTCCTTCCTGCTGCTCGGCAACACCCCGTGGGCCGTGGCCGGAATGTGCGCGGCCTACTCGATCTCGTATCTGATCGGTACGGCGTACACGGCGCAGCGCCTGCACAGGCTCGTCGGCAGCTTCGACGGAAGGCGCGTGATGCGGGTGCACATCAAACTCTGCGTGGCCGGCGCGCTGGCCGCGGCGGTCGGCGGCCCGGTCGGAATCTATGTCACCGATATGCGCGGAGCCGGCACCGTCGGCGCGGTGGCCGGATTCGCCGCGGGCGGTCTTCTGTTCATCGCGGTCTTCCTTCTCGCGGCGCGCAAAATGCACGTCCAGGAGCTGAATTCCTTGTTGGGTACCGCGAAGGCACGTCTCGGCCGATAGCACTAGCATGGGCCTGGAAAGGCTCAAACAACGAACCGCCGCAAGGAAACCGAGGGAGGGCCGTGGCTGCCCTGGCCGAAACCCCCGACGAGCAGAGCGACGTCGCCGCGCCGCAGGGGTCCGAGATCGAGCCCGAGGCTCAGGCCGTGCCCGACCAGGTCGAGGACGACGTCGAGAAGGACGTTCAGGACGACGACGAGCCCGCCGCGGTCCAGGAGTCATCGGCTGAGGATTCGGACGTGGACGAGCCCGCCGCCACCGCGAAGCCAGAGAAGTCCGCTGATCCCGAGACGGCCGAGCCGAAGACGTCCCCCGAGCAGGAGCCCGCCGAACCGCGCGAACTGGCCGTCGTCGGACGCAAGCTCGGCGGCCGCTACCGGCTCGAGCGCCTGGTGCGCAGCTTCGGCGGCGGCTTCCAGCCCGAACCCCAACTGTGGGTCGGCGTGGACGAGCTGCTCAACCGCCGGGTCGGGGTGGACCTCATAGCCACGGAGCACCCGCTGATCGAGCAGGTGGCCAGGGCGGCCAGGGACGCCGCGGCGGTAGCTGACGCGCGCTTCGTCCAGGTCCTCGACGCGGTGCAGGAGGAGGACCTGCTCTACATCGTCACCGAGTGGGTGCCCGGCGCCGAGCAGCTCCAGGAGCGGCTGGCCGAGGGACCGCTCTCGCCGGCCCGCGCGACCCAGATGGTGCGCGACCTGGCCGAGGCCATGGTGCGCGCGCACGAGGCCGAGGTGGCGCACGGCGCGATGAACCCGGCGACGGTGATGATCACGGCGGCGGGCGAGGTCAAGCTGCGCGGACTGCTCGTCGAGGCGACCCTCAGCGGTGCCGAGCCCGAGTCGGCCGAGCCCGAGGACCGTTACGCCGCCGACGTTCTGGCGCTGGGTCAGATCTGGTACGCCTCGCTCACCGCGCGCTGGCCGGGCACCGAGGCCGGGTACGGGCTCGCGGCGGCCCCGGCCGACGGCGCCGCGCTCTACACCCCGGCGCAGATCCGCGCCGCCGTGCCCAAGCCGGTGGACGCGACCGTCTGCCGCGCCCTCGGCCTCGGCGACGAGGACGCCTTCAGCACGATCAAGGAACTGTCCGACGCGATCAGGTCGCTGCCGCGGATGCGCGAGGAGGTGCTGGAGCCGACCACCGCGCTGCCGCCGCGCAGCCGCAGCGGCAGGCCGACCGGCACCGCGACCCCGCCCGGCGAACCGCAGCGCCCGCAGGACGGCGCGACCTGGTCCCCCGCCGCCGAGCCGGCGCGCAAGCCGGTCTGGCGGCGGCGCGGCGTGCTGGCCGTCGCGGCCTGCGCCGTCATCGCGCTCGGCACGCTCGCCGCGTTCCAGTTCTCCGGGAACGACAAGAACGACGGCCAGAGCACCGAGGGCAGCGTCACGAACCCGACGCTGCGCCCGTCCTCCGGCGGCACGGTGAGCATCCCGGCCGGCACCAAGGGCCAGACGCTGACCATTTCCAGCGACACGATCTGGGACAACCAGCCGAGCTCCGGCTCCGAGGCGAGCGCGGCCGACGCGTACAGCGGCTCGACCACCGGCTGGCGGATGACCACCCAGACGAATGCGAACTGGGCCACCAGCGGCGACGGAATAGGGCTTGTGTTCGATCTCGGCTCGGCGCACACGCTCGACGAGGTCAAGTTCCAGGTCGCCTACTCCGGTGCCACGGTCGAGATCTTCACAGCCCCGGCCGGCGCCTCGACCGGCTGGAACGCCAACGGCCCCACGGCTGACAATTTCACCCTGCAGAAGACGCTGACCAACGTCACCTCCGGGCAGACCCTCTCCGCGAGCTTCACGCCCGTCTCCGGCGAGTACGTGGCTATCATCTTCACCACGCTGCAGCAGCAGAGCGAGGTCACGTCCACCGGCACCCCGGCCGGGTATCGCGACAACCTCCTCGACGTGTCGGTGCTCGGCGAGTAGCGGCCCGCCGAAACGCGACCGGAGCCTGAAGATCACGAGGGAGAGCATGCGGGAGGCGGTTCGCGACGACGCGGCGGACCTCGAGTGCCTGCGCCGGCATCTGGCGGGGGACCGCGAGGCCTTCGGCGAGTTGCTCGCGCGCCACCGCGGCCGGATGTGGGCGGTCGCGCTGCGCACCGCGGGCAATCCCGAGGACGCGGCGGACGCGCTGCAGGACGCCGCGCTCTCCGCGTTCAAGGCGGCCGGCTCCTTCCGGCAGGACTCGGCGGTGGGCACCTGGCTCTACCGGATCACCGTCAACGCCTGCCTCGACCGGATGCGCCGGCAGGCCGCGCGTCCCACGGTCCACTACCCCGACCCCGACTCGGCGGTCTGGCGGCAGGCCACCGAGGACCCCACCGACATGGCCGAGCAGCGCGAGCTGCGGCTCGTGCTGGAACAGGCGCTCGCGAAGCTGCCTGCGGACCAACGCGCGGCCGTCGTCCTGGTGGACGTGCAGGGGCTGCCGGTGGACGAGGCGGCCGCAGTGCTCGGCGTGCCGGGGGGCACGGTCAAGAGCCGCTGCGCGCGCGGCCGGGCCAAGCTCGCCGCGTCGCTCCGGGATCTGCGGAACCCCGGGGGCGATCGCGACGTCTCAGTACAGATCGACCCTCCTGCCGCACAAGACAAGAAACGGGGTGCCCGGTGACAGAGCCACAGGAGCCCCGTAGCACGACGCCGAACCACCTGACGTCCGATGAGCTCTCGGAGTGCGCGTTCAGTCCGGAGACGGCCCCTGCGGGCTGGTTGAAGCACGCTGAGGGCTGCGCCGAGTGTTCGGGCCGACTCGCGGACCTTCGGCTCGTGCTGGCGCAGCTGGCCGAGCTTCCCGAGCCGGAGCTGCCGGAGTCGGTGGCCATCCGGCTCGACGCCGCCGTGGCCCGCGCGTGGCAGGAGGCGGATGCGGAGCAGGAAGCCGCAGCGAAGGCCTCGGCCCGGGCGCGGGGGACACGCCGGTCCTGGCGGAAGTTCGCGATACCCCTCAGCTCACTGGCGCTGATCGCCGTCGTGGTGGTCGGAGTCGGTGCTGTGCTGGACCACGTGTCGAGCTCGAGCTCCGGGGGCGCATCGACGACTGCCGCCGGAGCGGCCCCGAACAGTAATGGGGCGATTACCAATCCGGCCTTGGCCGGCTGGGTGCGGAGTGTTCTGCCGGAGACGGCGAGTTCCGCCACCGGCGGCGCGCAGCGGCCCAAGTCTTCCGCGATGGCCGAGACGCCGCGCTGCGCGACCATTCCGCAGCGGGTCGGCGAGACCGTGCTGACGACGTCTCAGCGCGTCTTCGAGGGCGAATCCGCGACGCTGGTCGTGTACCAGAACGCGCAGGAGCCCTCGCCCAGCACCGTCTACGCGGTGGTGTACGAGGGCTCCTGTCCGAACTCGCGGAGCGAGATCCTGGCGCAGGGCTCCGTCAGCCGATGAAGCCCGAGGGGGGCTTGCGCGGGCCGGCGGAGCGAGATCCTGTCACATTCAAGCAGCAGGGCTCCGTCAGCCGATGAAAGCCCGAGCGGAACTTGCGCGGGCCGGCGGAGCGAGATCCTGTCACATTCAAGCAGCAGGGCTCGGTCAGCCGATGAAGGCTTCGAGGTCCTTGAGCAGCGCGCGCTTCGGCTTGGCGCCGACGATGGTCTTGGCGACCTCGCCGTTGACGTAGACGTTGAGCATCGGGATGTTCAGCACCCCGTACTTCGTCGCGGTCTCCGGGTTCTCGTCGGTGTTCAGCTTCACGATCTCCAGCTTCTCGCCGTACTCCTCGGCGATCTGGTCCAGGATCGGGGCGATCATCCGGCACGGACCGCACCACTCGGCCCAGAAGTCGACCAGGACCGGCTTGTCACTCTTGAGGACTTCCTCGTCGAAAGTCGCGTCGGTGACCTTCTTGAGCGCCGACATCTTCGGCCTCCTTCTCGTGCTTCGCGTCTACGTTGGTGGGTGGCTGTGGGTGGAACGTCAGGACTGCTCGATTGATTCCACCCTGGGTCCTGCGTGTCCCCGCGTTTGTCACTGCCCGAGGGCGGCGAGGAAGCGCTCGGCGTCGAGCGCCGCGGCGCAGCCGGTGCCGGCCGCGGTGATGGCCTGACGGTAGGTGTGGTCCACGACGTCGCCGCACGCGAATACGCCCTCGAGGTTGGTGCGCGTGCTCGGCGCATCGACCTTCACGTAGCCCTCGTCGTCGAGCTCGATCTGCCCCTTGAACAGATCGCTGCGCGGGTCGTGGCCGATCGCGATGAACAGGCCGTCGGCGGAGATCTCCCGCTCTTCACCGGTCTGCGTGTCGCGCAGCTTGACTCCGGTCACCTTGTCCTCGCCGAGGATTCCGGCGACTTCGCTGTTCCACTCGAAGGAGATCTTCGGGTTGGACGTGGCGCGCTCCTGCATGATCTTGCTGGCGCGCAGCTCGCCGCGACGGTGCACGATCGTCACGGTGTCGCCGAAGCGGGTGAGGAAGGTGGCCTCCTCCATCGCCGTGTCGCCGCCGCCGACGACCACGATGTTCTTCTCCCGGAAGAAGAAGCCGTCACACGTGGCACACCAGGAGACGCCGTGGCCGGACAGCCGCTTCTCGTCCGACAGGCCGAGCTCCCGGTAGCCGGAGCCGGTGGCGATGATGACGGTGTGCGCCAGGTGCACCACGTCGTTGCCGTCCACGACGCGCTTGACCGGACCGCTCAGGTCGACCTCGATCACGTCGTCCGTGACGAGCTCGGCGCCGAAGCGATCGGCCTGCTTGCGCAGCCCGTCCATCAGATCCGGACCCATCACGCCGTCCGGGAAGCCGGGGAAGTTCTCCACCTCGGTGGTGTTCATCAGCGCGCCGCCGGCTGTCACCGAGCCCTCGAAAAGCAGCGGCTTCAGGCCGGCCCGGGCGGTGTAGATCGCGGCGGTGTATCCCGCGGGCCCGGAGCCGATGATGATGACGTTCCGGACTTCGGTTCCCTCTGCTGCCTCTGGCACTGCCTACTGCCTTCTCTCGGTTTGGCTGCTGACGTCGGGGTGGTTCGTTCCAGTGAACCGCGCACGCGGCGCGGCTATTCCTGGCTAGTCCGAGACGCGAACGCTCTCGCCGGGCGCCATCAGTTCGAGGATGCGGTCGAGGTCCTCGAGCGAGCCGAACTCGACGACGACCTTGCCGCGGCCGCCGAGGACGTTGACGGTGACCCGCGTCTCGTAGCGGTCCGAGAGCCGGTCGGCCAGGTCGGTCACGGCGGGGGAGATGCGGCTGCCCGGACGCGGCTTGCGTGGCTTCTTCTTGCCCGGCTCCTGCATCTGGACGAGTTCCTCGACCGTGCGCACCGAGAGCAGTTCGGCGATGATGCGCTGGGCGAGGGTCTCCTGCTCCTCGTGGTCCTCCACTCCGGCGAGCGCCTTGGCGTGCCCGGCGGAGATGGTGCCCGCGGCGATTTTCAACTGCACCGAGGGCGCCATCTTCAGCAGCCGCAGCGAGTTGGAGATGTAGGAGCGCGAGCGGCTGACCCGGCCGGCGAGTTCCCCGTGGGTGCACTCGAAGTCCTTGAGCAACTGGTCGAAGGCGGCCGCCTCTTCCAGTGCGTTCAGTTGCGCGCGCTGGAGGTTCTCCAGCAGCGCGTCGAGCAGCATCCGATTGTCCTCGGTCTGCCGCACGATGGCCGGGATCTCGGTGAGCCCGATCGACTTGGAGGCGCGGAAGCGCCGCTCCCCCATGATGAGCTCGTAGCGCTCCTCGCCGGCGAACTTGCGCACGACGATCGGCTGCAGCAGTCCGACTTCCTTGATGGACTCGCCGAGGTCCCTGAGTTCTTCTTCGTCGAAGTAGTCACGCGGCTGGCGCGCGTTCGGGACGATCGAACTCAGCGGCAGTTCCGCGAAGTACGCGCCGGCGATGAGTGCGGTTTCACGTGAAACACCGTTTTCCGCAGCGGCCTCGTCGGGCTCCGGGCGGTAGACCTCACCGAGCGGCAGGCGCCGGGTGGGCACGCCCGAGGCGGGTGCGGCGGTGGCCGGGGACCCGGCGACGGCTCCCTCCGGAGCCGTGGGAATCAGCGAGCCCAGGCCGCGGCCGAGCCCTCGCCGACGATCGTTCATCGTGCCACCTCATGGAAGCTGCCGCCGTCGGTGGAGTTCGACGGGGGCAGGGGGTTGGACTGCTGCTGGTTGTCCGTCTCGGCGCCGAGCGTGCGCTGCCCGGGCACCGCCGCGTAGCGCTCGACGATTTCACGTGCCGCCTCGCGATAGGCGAGCGCGCCGGTCGAGGCCGGGTCGTAAGTCATCACGGTCTGGCTGTAGCTCGGCGCCTCGGAGATGCGCACCGAACGGGGGACCGCGGTGCTGAGCACCTCGTTGGGGAAGTGCAGCCGAACCTCGTCGGCCACCTGGGAGGCGAGCCGGGTGCGCGCGTCGTACATCGTGAGCAGGATCGTGGAGATCTTGAGGTTGGTGTTGAGATGCGCGCGGACGAGCTCGATGTTGCGCAGCAGCTGGGTCAGTCCCTCGAGCGCGTAGTACTCGCACTGGATCGGGATCAGCACCTCTTTGCCGGCGACCAGAGCGTTGACGGTCAGCAGCCCGAGCGAGGGCGGACAGTCGATGAGGATGTAGTCCATCTTGTCTTGGTAGACGGAGAGCGCCCGCTGCAGCCGGCTCTCTCGGGCCACCATGGACACCAGCTCGATCTCGGCGCCGGCCAGGTCGATGGTCGCCGGGGCGCAGTAAAGCCCGGGGATGTCCTCGACCGGCTGGACGATCTCCTCCATGCTGTATCGCTCGATCAGCACGTCGTAGATCGAGGGCACCTCGGCGTGGTGCTCGATGCCGAGCGCGGTGGAGGCGTTGCCCTGCGGGTCGAGGTCGACCACGAGCACCTTGGCACCGAACTGCGCGAGCGAGGCGGCGATGTTGACCGTCGTGGTGGTCTTGCCGACGCCGCCCTTCTGGTTGGCCACGACCATGGTTCGGGTGCTCGCCGGGCGCGGCAGCGGCTGCTGGCTACGCGTCATGGCCGCGATCGCCGCCTCGGCCTCCCGCGCTATCGGCGTGTCCGAGGCATCGGCTCCGGCGGCTCCGCCGGGGACACGGCGGCCGCCGTGCAGCGTGTCGGTGTCGGTGTCGACGGGCACCGGCTGAAGTGCTCCCGACCCGATCGGCTGGTCGTACGGCATCGGCCAACTCTCTTCCTCCGTCGCGGACACGACGGCTCGTTCAGCTTCGCGCGATTCACTGCCAGGTGCGTCGCGATGCCAGGTCCAGCTGAAGCCGTCCGGTGGCACGCTTTCCGCTTCCAGCGATTCTTCCAGGCGCCACCCGCGAGGCAGTGGAACGCCGCTCGTTGATTGGTTTCCGCGTTGGCCACTTTTGGAGTGCCCGCCGTCGGGATGGTGGCCTTCGGATCGACCGGGCGCGACCATCATGGTGTCCCCTCGTCGCATCAATCAGGAGATACCTAGGTGCCTTTGCCTACGCCGCGAGGTTTCACGTGGAACAGAGGGTCTCGTGGAGCCGGGTTTCACGTGGAACATGGTTCTTCGGGATCCGGTTTCACGTGGAACGCGCCTAGGGAGCAAGAGGTACTGTATCCGGTCTCAGTTTGGTGTGCGGCGAGAGCGCGATGAACGGACGCTGCGAGCGCCCCGAGCGGGCTTCGAGGCCCGATATCCGTTGGCCCCCAAGTCGATCCGGACCACACGGGTGGCCGCGTCGCCGAGTTCGGCGCCCACCGAGACCACTCCCCACTCGACCGCGCCGAGCGCCTTGAGGCTCGGCGCGACCCGCTCCAGTTCCGCGGCGGCCGCCTCGCCCTTCAGCGCCAGCATCCGACCGCCGGAACCAAGCAGCGGAAGGCACCAGCCGACCAGTTTCTCCAGCGGGGCCACCGCTCGAGCGGTCACCAGATCCGCATTGACCCGGCCCGCCCAGTCCTCGGCCCGGCCCCGCCGCACCTCTACATTGCGCAGCCCGAGACTCTCCACGCACTCGGAGAGAAATACCGTCCGCCGCAGCAACGGCTCCAGCAGGGTCATCCGAAGGTCGGGCCGGGCGATCGCCAGCACAAGGCCGGGCAGTCCGCCGCCGGAGCCGACGTCCACCACGTTCAGTTCCGGATCGATCAGTTCGGCCACGGCTCCGCAGTTGAGCAGATGCCGTTCCCAGAGCCGTTCCACCTCGCGCGGCCCGATCAGTCCACGCTCCACGCCCGGCCCCGCCAAAAGCTCCGCGTAGCGGACCATCGTCGGCAGGCTCGCTCCGAACAGAGCGCTCGCCTCGGCCGGGGGGAGCGGCAGCGTACAGCCGGGCAGATCCTGGGTCATTCCTCCACACCTCATGTTTCACGTGGAACCGGCCGCTGGACCCCCGCGGGGATAGATACACACAGCCTAGTCAGTCGGCGACCGGGGAGCCAAAAGGGGCCACCCGCGGCGTTCCCGCCGCGGGTGGCCCCTTCGACTATCTGCCGATAAGACTCATCAGACTCTTCGCTTGATCAGACCGGGTAGACGATCACACAGCGGTTGGGCTCCTCGCCCTCCGACTCGCTGCGCAGTCCCGCCGCGGCGACCGTGTCGTGTACGACCTTGCGCTCGAACGGGGACATCGGGCTCAGCCGCACGCCCTGCCCGCTGGTCTTCGCCTGCTCCACGGCCTCGGTGCCGAGGTCCACCAGCGCCGTGCGCCGGGCGGCCCGGTAGCCGCCGATGTCCAGCATCAGCCGGGTGCGCTCGCCGGTCTCCCGGGTCACCGCCAGCCGGGTCAGCTCCTGCAGCGCCTCGAGCACCTCGCCGTTCTGGCCCACCAGGTGCTTCAGGCCCTCGCCGACGATGGAGACCGCGGCGCGGTCACCCTCGACATCCATGTCGATGTCGCCGTCGAGGTCCGCGATGTCGAGCAGCCCCTCCAGGTAGTCGGCCGCGATGTCGCCCTCTTCTTCGAGCCGCGAGAGCTTGCTCTCGGTGTCGGTCTCGGCCTCCGCCTGTGCCACGGCACCCTCGGACTGCGTCATCCCCGTCCCTCCTTCTTCGCGCTTCGCGCTACCGCTTGGTGCGCTGGCTCTTGGTGGTCCTCGACGGCTGGTTGCGCTGCGGCTTGGGCCGGCCGGTCGAGGTCAGGCTCGCGGCGGGAGCCTCGTCCTTGGGCTCGGCGTCGGTCAACTCGACCGGGGCCTTGCCCTTCTTCGCAGCCTTGGCCGCCTTGCGCTTGAGGTGCTCCTCGTGCGCCACCGAGCCCGGGGTCGGGTTGTTGTGCAGCACGTAGAACTGCTGGCCCATGGTCCACAGGTTCGAGGTGAACATATAGATCAGCACGCCCAGCGGGGCCAGCAGGTAGATGAAGCCCATCACCAGCGGCATGACGTACATCAGCATCTTCTGCTGCTGCACCATCGGGTTGTCCTTGTTGCTGTTCTTCAGGACCATCTGGCGCTGCGTGATGAACTGCGTCGCCATACAGATCAAGGTCATCCCGATGACGACCGACTTCACGTCCGTCGCGCTCGAGCCGACCTTGGCCAGCGTGGCCTCGGGAGTGGCGAAGTGCGCCGAGATCGGGGCGCCGAGGACGTGCGCCTGGTTGATGCTCGCGACCAGGCCGACCGTCATGAACGCGAAGGTCTTGCCGTTCGCGACGTTGTACAGCAGCCGGTAGAGCGCGCCCCAGAAGGGTGACTGGGCGAGCACCGGCAGACAGCTGGAGAACGGGTTGGTGCCGTGCTCCTTGTACAGCGCCATCGTCTCGCGCTGCTGCTTCTGCTGGATCTCGCGCTTCTTGACCGGGTCGAACTTGGCCCGCTCGAGCTCGCGCTTGTACTTGTCCTGGAGCGCCTTCACCTCGGGCTGGATGACCTGCATCGCCCGCATGGACTTGATCTGCTTCACGAACAGCGGGATCAGCGCGGCCCGGATCGCCAGGGTGAGGAAGACGATCGACAGTCCCCAGGCCCAGCCGCTGTTGGCGGCGAACACCAGGCTGAAGAGCCGGTGGAACTGAACAATCGCCCAGCTGATCACCCACATGATGGGGCTCAGCAGCTTGTCATACCAATTACCCACGATCAGGCTCCTCGCCTAAGGCCTGCCAGGTCCACTGCTTCCAGGTCCACTCGTCCACACCACTCACTGCACGTCGCCGGTCACGGTCTCGGTCTTCACCGCGTGGTTGTGCGGAACGGCCCCGGCCTCGGCCGGGGACCGCCACTTGCCGCGCGGAGGCACGTCGTCGATGCCGCCCGCGCTCCACGGATTACACCGCAGGATCCGCCACGCTGTAAGTATTGTGCCCTTCAAGGCTCCGTGGACCGACATCGCCTCGTAGCCGTAGTGCGAACAGCTCGGGTAATAGCGGCAGACCGGGCCCAGCAGCGGAGAGATCGTCCGCTGGTAGATCCGGATGAGTCCCATGAAGAGGTATTTCACGGCCTACCGCCCCGCCGCTCGGCTCGGGCGCGCCCGTCGGCGCCGCCGCCTGTCAGACGCTTGAGCGCCGCGTCGAGTTCCCGGCCGAGCAGCGCCGAGTCGGCCTCCGCCGCCGGCGGCAGCGCCCGCACCACCAGGATCGAGCCGGCCGGCAGCGTGCCCAGCCGGTCCGCGCACAGGTGTTGCAGCCTGCGCCGGACCCGGTTGCGCACGACCGCGTTGCCCACGGCCTTGCTGACGACGAAGCCCGCGCGGGCCACAGGACCCGTGCGGGCTTCGTCGATCGACTTCTCGGACCCCTCGGGTCCATCCGCCACGGCGAGGTACGCCACCAGGTGAGCACGGCCGGATCGCCGTCCGGCGCGGATCGCCCGGGCGAACTCGTCACCGCGACGCACGCGGCTTTCGAAAGGCAGCACGCGCGACTCCGATGGTGTCCGGGCGGCACGGCGCCGCAGCGCCGAGCCCGTGCTACGCGGACAGTTCGCTGCGGCCCTTGGCACGCCGCGAGGAGAGGATGGCCCGGCCGGCCCGGGTGCGCATGCGCAGCCGGAAGCCGTGGGTCTTGGCGCGACGCCGGTTGTTCGGCTGGAAGGTGCGCTTGCTCACTGGGGGCTCCAGACAGGTACTGACTGACGACTCGGTCCACTGGTACGAGCGACTCCGGGCAGGATTCAACCCAGAGGTTTCGACTCGACCTGCTTACGGTACGCGGGCAGCGCCCACCGGGTCAAACTCAGCATCTCACGGCTTGTCCCCCGTCTGTGGACAACAAGTTGAACAGCGCGGCCCGGATGGCTACCGTCGTGTGGTCGCCCCGTAGTTGTCCCGGGTCGGCCGGTGGCTCGTTTCGGGGATCCGCAGCGGGATCCACAAGTTTTCCACAGGAGTTGTGGAAAACTTGGGCATGCTTAGCCGGACATGTACACCGATTCGCGATGAGTGGTAGCCGTGCCTGACGAGTACTCCAACGCCCCTTCGACCGGCGGCTTACCGCCGCTCGGCGACTTCACCATGGTGTGGAAGCACTTCGTCGCGCAGCTCGAGGCCGAAGGCCAGCCGGGTCCCAAGGACCGCGCCTTCCTCATGCTCACCGTGCCGATCGCGCTGATCGGCGAGACCGCCGTGCTCGGCGTGCAGGACAACTACACCAAGGAGAAGCTCGAGGGGAACCTGCGCGACCTGGTCGCCGGGGGACTGGCCCGGCTGCTCGGGCATCAGGTCAACCTCGCCATCACGGTCAACGCGCCGCCGCAGGCGGTCGCGGGGCCCTGGCCGCCCACGGCGTCGTCGCCCGCCCCTTCTGCACAGCCTGTGCAGCCCGCCCCCGAACCGCCGCACGAGCAGTTCCAGCGGCTGCCCTTCGCGCCCCGGCAGGAGGAGCGCCCCGCCCCCGGCGTGACCGCCGGCCCGATCAGCCTGCCGCCGCAGTCCCCGGGGCCGGCCATGCTGTCGTCCTTCGGGGGCGGCCAGCCCGCGCCCTCGCAGCTGCCCTTCGCGGCCAGGCCGATGGACCCGGGCATGGACCACAGTCACGGCCACGGCGTGGCGCCCGCACCCCAATCCGTCCCCGAACCGATGCCGGAACGGAACTTCGCGGCGCCGGCCGACGCGCACCAACGCGGCAAGCACAAGCACGGCGGCGCGTCCGACGCACCGGTGAAGGAGAGCGAGGCGGGCCGGCTCAATCCGAAGTATCTGTTCGAGACCTTCGTCATCGGCTCGAGCAACCGCTTCGCGCACGCGGCCGCCGTCGCGGTGGCCGAGGCCCCGGCGAAGGCCTACAACCCGCTGTTCATCTATGGCGAGTCCGGACTCGGCAAGACGCACCTGCTGCACGCGATCGGCCACTACACCCGCTCGCTCTACCCCGGAACCCGGGTGCGGTACGTCAGCACCGAGGAGTTCACCAACGACTTCATCAACGCGATCCGCGACGGCAAGCAGGACCTGCTGCGCCGCCGGTACCGCGACGTCGACATCCTGATGATCGACGACATCCAGTTCCTGGAGAACAAGGAAGGCACGCAGGAGGAGTTCTTCCACACCTTCAACGCGCTGCACAACTCCAACAAGCAGATCGTGATCTCCAGCGACCGGCCGCCCAAGCAGCTGACCACGCTCGAGGACCGGCTGCGCTCCCGCTTCGAGTGGGGCCTGATCACCGACGTGCAGCCGCCGGAGCTCGAGACCCGCATCGCGATCCTCCGGAAGAAAGCCGCGCAGGAGGGCCTGAACGCGCCGCCCGAGGTGCTGGAGTTCATCGCCAGCAAGATCTCCACGAACATCCGCGAGCTCGAGGGCGCGCTGATCCGGGTCACGGCCTTCGCCTCGCTCAACCGCTCGCCGGTGGACTTCCCGCTCGCCGAGGCCGTCCTCAAGGACCTGTTCCCGGAGGCCGGCGGCACCGAGATCACCGCCTCCACCATCATGGCGCAGACGGCCGCCTACTTCGGCCTGTCCATGGAGGACATCTGCGGCACCTCGCGCAGCCGCGTCCTCGTGACGGCGCGTCAGATCGCCATGTATCTGTGCCGGGAGCTGACGGACCTGTCGCTGCCCAAGATCGGGCAGCTGTTCGGCGGCCGCGACCACACCACCGTCATGCACGCCGACCGGAAGATCCGGAACCTGATGGCCGAGCGCCGCTCCACCTACAACCAGGTGACCGAGCTGACGAACCGGATCAAGTCCATGCGCGGCTGACCAACCGAGCTGTCGAACCGGATGCTGCAAGACAACGCGCGGCTGACCAACCGAGCCGACGAACCGGACGCTGCGATACAACGCGCGGCCGACGAACTGCACCAAGTAGGTCACAGTGCGGCCGGCGAACCGCGTCCCACAAGACACTGTGCGGCGAACATTCGTTAACTAATAGCGTGAGTACTCGTCGACTCTGTTTGTCAAATCGCCACTCAAAACTCGGTTATCCACCAGGATTATCCACAGCCCCCGCTGGGTACACAGGCTAAAGTGCCTGGTCCCGTCGGGGGCTGTGTCCACAGCTGTGGAAAGCACCCCCGATTAACCCACAGCCTGTGGACGCATGTGGACAACTTCTGTGCACAACCGGCGTGGTCAGTGGACAAGTCACCGATTCGAGTGAGAATCTTTTCCCCAGGCAGCAAGATCTTTCTGGGGACAAGCTGTGCACAAACTGTGGACGCCTGTGGACCGGGTGGGGAAAACTTCGCGTCATCCACAGGCGAGGCTCCGTCATCCACAAGTTACGCACAGCGCCTGTGTACAAAAATTTCCGGGCCGACCTGCGAAAAGACCCCTTTTCCACAGTATCCACAGCCCCTACTACTACTACTCAAGAGATAACTCACCATAGGCAAAAAGGCCGTGGGCTGCGCACAATTCTGTGGATAACCTCGACGAGAGGTTGGACGTCCCATCTCCCCCTGTCCGACCGAAGCGCTATCCTCATCCCGGGGCAGCAAGAGGTCAGCGATGAGCCGCTGATCATTTCCGGACAGTGGAGACAGTGGAGGCGGATCACCGGTGAAGTTTCGGGTAGAACGCGACGTCCTCGCCGAGGCGGTGGCCTGGACGGCCAAGTCGCTTCCGGCGCGTCCGCCGGCCCCGGTGCTCGCCGGGCTGCTGCTGTCGGCCATAGGCGAGGAGCTGGTCATCAGCGGCTTCGACTACGAGGTCTCCTCGCGGTCCCAGCTGCCCGCCCAGGTCGAGGAGGCCGGCACGGTCCTGGTCTCCGGCAAGCTACTCGCCGACATCGCCCGGGCACTGCCCAACCGCCCGGTGGAGCTCTCCACCGACGGCCCCAAGGTCCAGCTGGTGTGCGGCAGCTCCCGGTTCACCCTGCAGACCATGCCGGTGGAGGAGTACCCGGCGCTGCCGGACATGCCCAAGGCCGCCGGCAGCATCGCGGCCGGCACCTTCGCCGCCGCCGTCGCCCAGGTCGCCGTCGCGGCGGGCAAGGACGACACGCTGCCCTTCCTGACCGGCGTTCGCGTCGAGATCACCGGCGAGACCCTGCGCCTGGTCGCCACCGACCGCTACCGGCTGGCCGTCCGCGAGATCCTGTGGAAGCCGGAGACCGCCGACCTCGACGCCGTCGCGCTCGTCCCGGCCAAGACGCTGCACGAGATCGCCCGCTCGCTCACCGGCGGCGAGTGGGTCACCCTCGCGCTGGCCGACGCCGAGGGCGACGCGGGCCAGGGCCTGATCGGCATCGAGGCCTCCGGCAAGCGCACCACCACCCGGCTGCTCGAGGGCGAGTTCATCAAGTACAACTCGATCTTCCCGGCCGAGTTCGCTGGCGAGGCGGTGATCGAGACCGCGGCCCTGATCGAGGCGGTCAAGCGCGTCGCCCTGGTGGCCGAGCGCAACACCCCGGTGCGGCTGAGCTTCTCCACCGGCCAGGTCACCCTCGAGGCCGGAACCGGCGACGAGGCGCGGGCCAGCGAGACGATGGACGCCGCCTTCGAGGGCGAGGACATCTCCCTCGCCTTCAACCCCGGCTACCTGCTCGAGGGCCTCGGCGCGCTCGACGCCCCGTTCACCCAGCTGTCGTACACCACGTCCACCAAGCCCGCGGTGCTCACCGGCCGTCCGGCGGCCGAGGCCGAGCACGACCCGGCGTACCGCTACCTGGTGATGCCGATCCGGCTGACCGGCTGACCGGCTACTGAGCCGCGGACGCGACCGTACGCCTGTCGCGATACCGTCTCCCTTAACGAGACAAGGGCGTCTGAACAGGTAGACGACAAGAAGGGTGGGCTCACGATGGAGCTCGGACTCATCGGCCTCGGCAAGATGGGCGGAAACATGCGCGAGCGCATCCGCCGGGCCGGACACACGGTGGTGGGCTACGACCGTAACCCGGACCTCGCGGACGTCGGCTCGCTCAAGGAGCTGGTGGACAAGCTGGAGGCGCCGCGCGCCGTGTGGATCATGGTCCCGGCCGGTGCGCCGACCCAGTCCACCGTGGACGAGCTCGCCGAGCTGCTCTCGCCCGGCGACCTGGTGATCGACGGCGGCAACTCGAAGTGGACCGACGACAAGAAGCACTCCGAGGAGCTGGCGGCCAAGGGCATCGGCTTCGTCGACGCGGGGGTGAGCGGCGGCGTCTGGGGCCTGCAGAACGGCTACGCGCTGATGGTCGGCGGCAAGGCCGAGGACGTCGCGAAGGCCCGGCCGGTCTTCGACGCGCTCAAGCCGGAGGGCGACTCCGGCTTCGTGCACGCCGGCTCGGCCGGTGCCGGGCACTTCGCCAAGATGGTCCACAACGGCATCGAGTACGCCATGATGCAGGCCTACGCCGAGGGCTGGGAGCTGCTCGAGGCGGTGCCCGAGGTCACCGACGTGCACGAGGTCTTCCGCAGCTGGAAGGAGGGCACGGTCATCCGCTCCTGGCTGCTCGACCTGGCGGTCAACGCCCTGGACGAGGACGAGCACCTGACCGGCCTGCGCGGCTACGCCGAGGACTCCGGCGAGGGCCGGTGGACCGTGGAGGCCGCGATCGACCACGCCGTGCCGCTGCCCGCGATCACCGCCTCGCTCTTCGCCCGCTTCACCTCCCGCCAGGAGGACTCGCCGTCGATGAAGATGATCGCGGCGCTGCGCAACCAGTTCGGCGGCCACGCGGTCACCGACGCCTCCGGCCACGTGGCCAAGGAGCACAAGACCCCCGGCGCCTGAGGTCGCCCCACCTTGCATCTGAGCCAGTTGTCGCTCGTCGACTTCCGCAGCTACGCCGGGCTCGATCTCGAGTTCGAGCCCGGCGTCTGCGTGCTGGTCGGCCCGAACGGTTTCGGCAAGACGAACGTCGTCGAGGCCGTCGGCTACCTCGCCACGCACGGCAGCCACCGGGTGGCTCAGGACGGCCCGCTGGTGCGCATCGGCGCCGAGCGGGCGGTGGTCCGCGGCACCGTGCACAACGAGGATCGCAGCGTCCTGCTGGAGCTGGAGATCAACCCGGGCAAGGCGAATCGGGCCAGGGTCAACCGGAATCCGGTAGCCAAGCCGCGTGACTCGCTCGGTTACCTGCGCACGGTGCTGTTCGCGCCGGAGGATCTGGCCCTGGTCAAGGGGGATCCGGCCAACCGCCGGCAGTTCCTCGACGACCTGCTCACCGCCCGCGCCCCCCGCTTCGCCGCCGTCCGCGCGGACTACGAGCGGGCGCTGAAGCAACGCAATGCCCTGCTACGTAGCGCGGCCCAGGTGCGCCGGGCCAACCGCGGCGCGGCTGTGGACATGTCCACCCTCGACCTGTGGGACGGGCATCTCGCGAGCGCCGGGGCCTCGTTGCTCACCGCGCGGCTTTCGCTCGTCGAGGCGCTCAATCCCTTGGTGGGCAAGGGATACGGGGCCATCGCCGGCCGGGACACCGCGCTGCTGGAGTACCGGCCGTCCTTCGAGTTGTCCACAAGTGCAGGATCGCCGGTGGACGAATCGGCCGTGCACGACGCGCTGATCGCGGCGCTCAACGCCGGACGCAAGGACGAGATCGAACGCGGCATGACCCTCGTCGGCCCGCACCGCGACGAGCTGGCGCTGCTGCTCGACCACGGCCACGGCCCGGTGCCCGCGAAGTCCTATGCCAGCCACGGGGAATCCTGGTCCTTCGCGCTCAGCGCCAAGCTCGCGGCCTTCGAGCTGCTGCGGGCCGAGTCGCTGGAACCCGTGCTGATCCTGGACGACGTCTTCGCAGAGCTCGATACCTCGCGCCGTAGCCAGCTCGCCGAGGTGGCTGCGACCGCGGAGCAGGTGCTGATCACCGCCGCCGTCGAGGAGGACGTTCCCGAGGCGCTGAGCGGGATGCGCTACCGCGTCGGCAAGGGCACCGCGGAGCGGGTCCGGTGAGCGGCGCGACCGGAGGAGCCGAGCCCCAGGGCGTGGACCTGGCGCGCGCCGCGTTGGCCGCCGCCCGCAAGAAGGCCAAGGAGCTCGAGCAGAGCAAAACACAGAGATCCGCGGCCGGGCGGCGGGCGAACGGGCAGCGGCGTTCCGGATCGCGTTCCGACGATCGCGATCCCCAGGCGCTCAGCGCGACCATAGGCCGGCTGATGTCCGAGCACGGCTGGGAGACGCCGGTGGCGGTCGGCGGCGTCGTGCACAACTGGGCGGAAGTCGTCGGCGAACGCATCGCAGAGCACTGCACTCCGGTCGGTTTCGCCGAGGGCGTGCTGACGGTGCAGGCCGACTCCCCGGCCTGGGCGGTGGAGATCAGGCACCTGTCCACGGCGCTGCTCGCGAAATTGAACGAATCGGTGCCTTCCGGGCCTGACGGGCGGGCCGTCAAGCGTATCTCGGTGCTCGGCCCGGCCAAGCCGCGACTTGGCCTGAACGGCTTCCGCTGAATTCCGACCCCGGACAGGTGTGGGGATACCGAAGCGAGGGGTGAAGGCTTCACAGACGCCTCTCCGCCGCGAATCGCGCTTCCCGCCCTCCGGAACCGGTAGAATGGGACACAGATTTGCGGCTCTGTGCCTACCCGATGGGCGGGCTGGGGCCGCAGCCGCCTGAGAAAGGGTCCCGCGTCCGTGGAAAACAGCGAAAACCCGCAGCTTGAAGCCGAGCAGAAGAACGTCGTCCCGGCCGAGCCGGCCGTCTCGGCTCCAAGCCACGCCAATTCCCGGGTCGAGGCGAACTACGACGCCAGTGCGATCAGCGTACTTGAGGGCCTCGAGGCCGTACGCAAGCGTCCCGGCATGTACATCGGCTCCACCGGCGAGCGCGGTCTGCACCACCTGGTGCAGGAGATCGTGGACAACGCGGTGGACGAGGCGCTGGCCGGCTACTGCGACCACATCGTGGTGACGCTGCAGGACGACGGCGGCGTGAGCGTCGAGGACAACGGCCGCGGCATCCCGGTCGGTATCGTGGCAGGTCAGGACAAGCCGGCCGTCGAGGTCGTGCTCACCGTGCTGCACGCGGGCGGAAAGTTCGGCGGCGGCGGCTACGCGGTCTCCGGCGGTCTGCACGGCGTCGGCTCGTCCGTGGTCAACGCGCTGTCCAACCGGCTGACCGTCGCGGTGAAGACCGAGGGCTTCCTGTGGACGCAGACCTACCTGCGCGGCGTGCCCACCGCCCCGCTGAAGAAGGGCGAGGCGGTCGGCGACACCGGCACCACCGTCACCTTCTGGGCCGACGACGAGATCTTCGAGACCACCACGTACAACTTCGAGACCCTCTCCCGGCGCTTCCAGGAGATGGCCTTCCTCAACCGCGGCGTGTCCATCGAGCTGATCGACGAGCGCCCCGAGTACAAGGACGACGAGGGCAACGGGCGGTCGGTGCACTACAAGTACGACGGCGGCATCGCGGACTTCGTGCGGCACCTCAACGCCGCCAAGGGCGAGATGGTGCACCCGCAGGTGATCGAGTTCGGCTCCGAGGACAAGGAGCGCCGGATCTCCGGCGAGATCGCGCTGCAGTGGAACAACCAGTACAGCGAGAGCGTGTACACCTTCGCGAACGTCATCCAGACCCCGGACGGCGGCACGCACGAGGAGGGCTTCCGCTCGGCGCTGACGAACGTGGTCAACCGCTACGCGAAGGACAAGTTGCTGCTCAAGGAGAAGGACGACAACCTCGCGGGTGAGGACATCCGCGAGGGCCTGGTCGCGATCGTCTCGGTGAAGCTGGGCGAGCCGCAGTTCGAGGGCCAGACGAAGGCCAAGCTGGGCAACACCGAGGCCCGCACCTTCGTGCAGAAGCTGACCTACGAGTCGTTGGCGGACTGGTTCGACCGGAACCCCAACGAGGCCAAGGACATCATCCGCAAGTCCATCCAGGCCGCGACCGCCCGGATGGCCGCCCGCAAGGCGCGCGAGCTGACCCGGCGCAAGGGCCTGCTCGAGTCGATGGCGCTGCCGGGCAAGCTCTCGGACTGCCAGTCCACCAACCCGGCCGAGTGCGAGATCTTCGTGGTCGAGGGCGACAGCGCCGGCGGCTCGGCCAAGCAGGGCCGGGACCCGCGGGTGCAGGCGATCATGCCGATCCGCGGCAAGATCCTCAACGTGGAGAAGGCGCGGATCGACAAGGTCCTGCAGAACACCGAGGTGCAGGGGCTGATCTCGGCGCTGGGCACCGGAATCCACGATGACTTCGACGTCAGCAGGCTGCGTTACCACAAGATCGTGCTGATGGCGGACGCCGACGTCGACGGCCAGCACATCAACACCCTGCTACTGACCTTCCTGTTCCGCTTTATGAAGCCGCTGGTCGAGGCCGGATACGTGTACCTGGCCGCGCCGCCGCTCTACAAGGTCAAGTGGACCAACAGCGACTTCGCCTACGCCTACTCCGACGCCGAGAAGGACGCGTTGGTCGCCCAGGGCGTCGCGGCGGGGCGCCGGGTCAAGGACGACAACATCCAGCGCTTCAAGGGCCTCGGCGAGATGAACGCCGAGGAACTGCGGATCACCACGATGGACCGCGACCACCGCATCCTGCGCCAGGTGACGCTGGACGACGCGGCCCAGGCGGACGAGCTGTTCTCGATCCTGATGGGCGAGGACGTGGAGGCGCGCCGGTCGTTCATCCAGCGCAACGCCAAGGACGTCCGCTTCCTCGACATCTGATCCGGCCTCGCACTGTCTTAGGCGTAGCACACTGAAAGGACGTAGCCTTCGTGGCTGACGAGAACATTTCCGCGGTATCCCAGGCCGTGTCGAACGAGGCCGACGGCAGCGACCGGATCGAGGTCGTGGACCTGCTGACCGAGATGCAGCGGTCCTACCTGGACTACTCGATGGCGGTCATCGTCGGGCGCGCGCTGCCCGAGGTGCGCGACGGCCTCAAGCCGGTGCACCGCCGCGTGCTCTACGCGATGTACGACGGCGGATACCGTCCGGACCGCGGCTACTTCAAGTGCGCCCGCGTGGTCGGCGAGGTCATGGGTGTCTACCACCCGCACGGCGACACCGCGATCTACGACACCCTCGTGCGTCTCGCGCAGCCCTGGTCGCTGCGGATGCCGCTGGTGGACGGCAACGGCAACTTCGGCTCGCCGGGCAACGACCCCGCGGCCGCCATGCGGTACACCGAGTGCAAGCTCGCGCCGTTGGCCATGGAGATGCTGCGGGACATCGACGAGGAGACCGTCGACTTCCAGGCCAACTACGACGGGCGTTCGCAGGAGCCGACGGTGCTGCCGTCGCGCTTCCCGAACCTGCTGGTGAACGGCTCGTCCGGCATCGCGGTCGGCATGGCCACCAACATTCCCATGCACAACCTGCGCGAGGTGGCCGAGGGCGCGCAGTGGTACCTGCAGAACCCCGAGGCCACGCCGGCCGAGCTGCTCGAGGCGCTGCTCGAGCGGATCAAGGGCCCCGACTTCCCGACCGGCGCGAAGATCATGGGCCGCCGCGGGATCGAGGAGGCCTACCGCACCGGCCGCGGCTCGATCATCATGCGCGCCGTCGTCGAGGTCGAGGAGATCCAGAACCGCACCTGCCTGGTCGTCACCGAGCTGCCCTACCAGGTCAACCCGGACAACCTGGCCTCGAAGATCGCCGACCTGGTCAAGGACGGCAAGATCCAGGGCATCGCGGACGTGCGCGACGAGTCCTCCTCGCGCACCGGCCAGCGCCTGGTCGTCGTGCTCAAGCGGGACGCCGTCGCCAAGGTCGTGCTCAACAACCTGTACAAGCACACGCCGCTGCAGGACAGCTTCGGCGCCAACATGCTCGCGATGGTGGACGGCGTGCCGCGCACCCTGAGCCTGGACGCGTTCATCCGCTACTGGATCGAGCACCAGGTCGAGGTCATCGTCCGGCGCACCAGGTTCCGGCTGCGCAAGGCGCAGGAGCGGGCGCACATCCTGCTCGCGCTGCTCAAGGCGCTCGACGCGATCGACGAGGTCATCGCGACGATCCGGGCGAGCGACACGACCGAGGCCGCGCGCCTCGGCCTGATGGCGCTGCTGGAGATCGACGAGATCCAGGCCAACGCGATCCTCGAGATGCAGCTGCGTCGCCTGGCGGCGTTGGAGCGGCAGCGGATCCAGGACGAGCACGACGAGCTGATGCTGCGGATCGCCGAGTACCAGGCGATCCTGGCCTCGCCGGAGCGGCAGCGGCAGATCATCTCCGAGGAGCTCAACGCGATCGTCGAGAAGTTCGGCGACGAGCGGCGTACCGAGATCGTGCCCTTCGAGGGCGACATGTCCATCGAGGACCTGATCGCCGAGGACGATATCGTCGTCACCATCACCCGTGGCGGCTACGCGAAGCGCACCAAGACCGACCTGTACCGCTCGCAGAAGCGCGGCGGCAAGGGCGTGCGCGGCGCGGCGCTGAAGCAGGACGACATCGTCGACCACTTCTTCACGACGACGACGCACCACTGGATCCTGTTCTTCACCAACAAGGGCCGGGTCTACCGGGTCAAGGCGTACGAGCTGCCGGACTCGGGGCGGGACGCGCGCGGCCAGCACGTGGCCAACCTGCTCGCCTTCCAGCCGGACGAGAAGATCGCCCAGGTGCTCGACCTCAAGGACTACGAGATCTCCCCGTTCCTGGTGCTGGCCACCAAGAAGGGCCTGGTCAAGAAGACCCCGCTGAAGGACTACGACTCGCCGCGCTCGGCGGGCGTCATCGCGATCAACCTGCGCGAGGACGACGAGCTGGTCTCCGCGGAGCTCTGCTCGGCCGAGGACGACCTGCTGCTGGTCAGCAAGCAGGCCCAGGCGATCAGGTTCACCGCGACGGACGAGTCGCTGCGGCCGATGGGCCGGGCCACCTCGGGCGTGATCGGCATGAAGTTCCGCGAGGACGACGAACTGCTGTCGATGAGCGTCGTCAAGGAGAACACCTTCGTGTTCACCGTGACGGACCGCGGCTACGGCAAGCGGACGGATGTGGACAAGTATCCGCTGCGCGGCCGCGCGGGCCTGGGCGTCATCGCCGCCAAGACGGTCGACGAGCGCGGCAGCCTGGTCGGCGCGCTGATCGTCGAGGAGGGTGACGAGGTGCTGGCCATCACCCAGGTGGGCGGCGTCATCCGCACCCGCGTGGCCGAGGTGCGCGAGACCGGCCGCGACACGATGGGCGTGCAGCTGATCCACGTCGGGAAGAAGGACAGCGTCGTGGCCATCGCCCGCAACGCCGACCCGACCGAGGATGAGGACGCCGAGGTCGAAGGCGCGGGTGTCGAGGGCGTCGTCGCGGGTCCGGACAGCGGTCCGGATGCCGGTCCGGACGGTGCCGTCGGGGTTCCGGAAGGTCACTCCGGGGAAGCAACGGTGACGGAATCGGAACCGGCGCCTGCGCCCGAGGCCGAGTAGAGCCGGGTAGATTGCGTTCTAGCAAAGTCGGGCTGTACTGACAGCGCGCGCGTTGACGGCACCGCCAGCGCGCGCTGGCGGTCAGCGGATTGAGTCGGCCGGCCCGGCAGGGCCGGGAACAGGTGAAGGGGCCAGGCCCGTGAGTGACAGCGTGAACCCGGCGGGTTCCCGCCCCGGCGGCAGCCGCGGCTACGGCGCGCCCCCGCGGTCGACCGACCCGTCCGCGTCGGGCTCCCTGCCGACCTCCCCGGTGACCGGTTCGGAGGCCGCGCCGCAGGTTTCCGGCTTCGGCCGGGCGTTCGGCCGGGTCGGCAGCGCGATGGCCGCCGGCGTCCAGACGGCCTCCGGCGGCGCCCGCACCGGAGGCTTGGGCGCCGCGGCCAGGCCGGTCGGCTCGCAGGTCCGAGTGCGCAAGGCCAGGCTGCGGGTGGCCCGGGTCGACCCGTGGTCGGTGATGAAGGTCTCCTTCGTGCTCTCGATCGCGCTCGGCATCGTGAGCCTGGTGGGCACCGCCGTGGTCTGGGAGGTGCTCACCAGCCTGGGCGTGTTCTCCTCGCTGAACAAGACCATCGGCGACCTGACCAGCGGCGGCAGCGGCTCGAGCGGCTTCGACCTGTCCTCGACGCTGTCCTTCACCCGGGTCGAGGGCTACATGCTCATCGTGGCCCTGGTGGACGTGGTGCTGGTCACCGCCCTCGCCACCCTCGGCGCGTACCTGTACAACCTGTCGTCCGGCTTCGTCGGCGGCCTCGAGGTCACCCTCGCCGAGGACCAGTAGGCCCTGAGGCCGGGATTGGTACCGCTCAATCGGTTTGGGATCACCGGCGCCGATGCGGTACTCTCATGGAGCGCCCGAGAGGGCGCGGATGGACCTATAGCTCAGTTGGTTAGAGCGCTTCCCTGATAAGGAAGAGGTCGGTGGTTCAAGTCCACCTAGGTCCACGGCGTATCAGCCCGATCCCCTTGTTCCTGGGATCGGGCTGCTTCCCTAGCTGAGAGGTCTGGGTCCCCATGAAGAAGCTGCTTCTGCTCGGTGTGGTCGCCGCCGGCGGTTTCCTGGTGTACAAGCAGGTGAAGGCGGCTGACAAGTCCGAGCAGGACTTGTGGACCGAGGCCACCGACCCGGTCCCCGCCACCAGCCGCTGATCCGGCGGCCGGGCGTCCGGCGCACGTAGGCCAGCGGTACCCGCGTCAGCCGACGCCGCCCGCGAGGCCGGTACGACAAGCTGAAAATCCCGTCGCCGCGCGGCCCGCCCCGTACCCGTAGAGGGCGAGGCGGGCCGCGCAGGACGGCCCGGGGCCATAGCTCAATTGGCAGAGCACTGCCTTTGCAAGGCAGGGGTTAGGGGTTCAAGTCCCCTTGGCTCCACTGGGTATCAACGCAGGTCAGGGCCGTACACCGTCAACAGGTGTACGGCCCTGAATCGTCTGAGTGACTAACTGAGTGAACCACTCCGCTTGCGGGCGGCCTTCTCGAGGCGGGCGCGATAGGTCGCCCACCACTCGGCGTCATGGTCCGGCAGGTTCGACCCCCTCTCGTAGAGCCCGGTGGCGGCATCGATCTGCTCGCGGACGATGTCCGCGTGGCCGGCGTGCCGATGGTGCTCGGCGACCATGTGCACGAGGATCTGTTGCAGCGTCACCACTTCGCGGCCGGCCCTCCGCCACCACGGCACCATGCCCGGAGAGTCGAGGTCTAGGGCCTCGATCGTCGCGTCGGCGTGTTCGGCGACTCGCTGGTACAGGCCGACGATGTCCTCCCGCGACTCCTCAGCGGTCGCCCACATGTGCGCGTTCTCCTCGGCGCCCTCGCCGATCCAGGGCAAGGTCTCCGGGAAAGGGCGCTCGAAGACGGAGCCGAAGTACTCGGAGGAGACGCCCGCGATGTGCTTGACCAGGCCAAGCAGGTTGGTCCCGGTCGGCGTCATCGGCCTGCGCGCGTCGTACTCCGAGAGCCCGTCGAGCTTCCAGAGCAGTGCTTCACGCGCATCTCGCAGGTAGCGGTGCAGAACTTGCTTGGCCTGATCGTCAGTCATGGCCGCGATTTTGCCAGAGCCTCCTGCACTAGGCGCGCAGTGCGTAGCGAACGTAGACGACGCCACTCTGGAAGCGGCGCTCGTCCAGGAGTTCGAGCCGATTGCGGACGCCGGGCGGCAGCGCGTGCTTTCCGCCGCCGATGACGATCGGGTTCAGGAACAGGTGCAACTCGTCGACGAGGCCTGCGGCCAGCGCTACGCCGGCGAGCTCCGCGCCGCCGAGTGAGATGTCGGTGGCCGAGGACTCCTTGAGCTGCCGAATCGCGGCTGGCTCGAAGTCGCGCTCGATCCGGGTACGCGTGCTGGACGGCGTTTGGAGCGTGCGCGAGTAGACGATTTTGTCGGCGGCGCGCCAGATCTCGGCGAAGTCCTGGGACTCCGCGGACATCTCGCCGCCGTTCACGGTCTCCCAGTAGACCATCGTCTGGTACATCCGGCGCCCGTAGAGGTACGTGCCGAGTGGCCGCTCTAGCTCGTTGACGAGCGCGAATACTTCGGCGTCGGGGGCCGCCCAGCCGAACTCGCCGCGCTCGTCCTCGATGTACCCGTCGAGTGACGTGATGGCGGAGTAGATCAGTTTGGCCATATTTGAAGCCTATCGCGCCGGTAAAACGCGTCGGCCCGAGCGTGCGACCGGGGCTAGGATGGCCCCGATCGGTGGTCTACGAGGAGGCGATCCGCGCCAGATGGACGAGTTCAGCGCTCTCAGTTCCGAAGCCCTGCACGAGCTCCGCGAGGAGTTGCTCAAGGATTACAAGCGTTTTCAGGAGCGGGGGCTCAAGCTCGACCTGACCCGGGGCAAGCCGTCGGCGGAGCAGTTGGACCTCTCCAATGAGCTGCTGACGCTGCCCGGGGCCGGGCAGTATCGGGCCGCGGACGGGACGGACTGCCGGAACTACGGCGGGCTGCACGGGCTGCCGGAGCTGCGCGAGATCTTCAGCCCCCTGCTTCAGGTGCCGGTCGACCGGCTGCTGGCCAGCGACAACTCGAGCCTGTCGCTGATGCACGACACCGTGATGCACGCGATGCTCTTCCCGCTTCCCGGCGACGGCTCGAAGCGCTGGGTGGACGTCGAGCGGCCCGCGTTCCTGTGCCCGGTGCCCGGCTACGACCGGCACTTCTCGATCTGCCAGAAGTTCGGGATCGAGATGATCCCGGTCGAGCAGGCCGAGGACGGCACGCTGGACATCGCCGAGATCGAGCGGCTGGCCGCGTCCGACGCGCGGATCAAGGGCCTGTGGTTCGTGCCCAAGTACAGCAATCCGACCGGCGTCACCGTCTCGGAGCGGCAGGCCGAGCGGCTGGCCGCGATGCCCACCGCCGCCGCGGACTTCCGGATCTTCTGGGACGACGCCTACAGCGTGCACCACCTGACCGACCAGCACGCCGCCGTGGCGCCGATCCTGCAGCTGTGCGAGCAGGCCGGGAACGCGGACCGGGTGTTCGTGTTCGGATCCACCTCGAAGGTCACCTTCGCCGGCGCCGGCATCTCGTTCTTCGGCAGCTCACCGGCGAACATCCAGTGGTACCTCGGGCACATCGCCAAGCGCACGATCGGCCCGGACAAGGTGAACCAGCTGCGGCACGTCCGCTTCCTCAAGGACGCCGACGGCGTGCGGAAGCTGATGGAGCGGCACCGGGACAACCTCGCGCCGAAGTTCGCCAAGGTGCAGGACATCCTCGTCGAGGAGCTCGGCGACACCGGGATCGCCTCCTGGACCGAGGCCTTCGGCGGCTACTTCATCAGCCTGAACGTGCTCGATGGCACCGCGTCCGAGGTGATCCGGTCGGCCAAGGAGGCGGGCATCGCGCTCACCCCGGCCGGCTCGACCTACCCGTACGGCAAGGAGCCGCGGGACCGCAACATCCGGCTCGCGCCCTCGTTCCCGCCGATCGGCGAACTCGAGACGGCGATGCGCGGCGTCGTGCTGTGCGTGAAGCTGGCGGCGGTCGAGAAGCTGCTGCAGGGCTAGAGAAAGACGCTGGAAAAAGACTGAGCGTTGCCCGGCCACGTCTGGTGTGGCCGGGCAACGCCGCTTCCAGGCAGATCAACTTCCGTGCGCGGGTCAGCGGCTGTCGGCCGAGGCGGGGTCGTCCATGGACACGTCGGCGCGCATCGTGTCGGCGGCCTCGTCCGCGTTCTCCTCGGTCCAGCAGTCCTGGTTCCGTTTGCGCTGCCACATGTAGGCTCCGGCGCCCAGCGCGGCGCCGGCCGCGGTCGCCGCGGCCATGAAGCGCCACCTGGCATGCCGCTCGTGCGCGCGTTCCATCTCCGCTCCACGCAGTGCCGCGGCGGCGAGCGCGGCGCGCTTGGTCGCCACCGGCAAGTACTCGCTGCGCACCCGGTGCGAAACGTCCATCGCCTTGTTGGACATGTCGAGCGCCATCGGAACGGCGACGTCGCGGGTGTGCGCCAGCCTCGGCCCCAGCTCGTCGCGCACGGTCGCGTACCGGTCGCGCAGGAAGGGCTGCGCGTGCTCCAGAAGTGCGTTGTTCTTGCTCACAGGGGTACCTCCTCAGGTCACCTTCCGCCTAGTGCCCCGGTATGACCGTCGTATTCAAGGGTTGGGCCGTTCAGTGCCGCGCCCTGTCGCCCCGCGCCGTTGGGCCGGGAGGCTGAGCAACAGGACACAGAACTGCAACCAAGCCCGCACCCCGCACCCGTGGCCTCGGCCCTCATGGGAGAATGGCAGGCGCGGCCGGGGGCGAATACGTCGGCCCGCACTGCGGGGGGAAGCTACCCAAACGGAAGAGAGGGCCCGTCATGGCCGAAGAAACCTATGCCGTGCTGAAGACGAACCTCGGCGACATCACCATCCAGCTGTTCCCGAACCACGCGCCGAAGACCGTGCGCAACTTCGTGGAGCTGGCCGAGGGCACCCGCGAGTACACCGACCCGAACACCGGCAAGCCGGGCAGCGGACCGTACTACGACGGCACGATCTTCCACCGCATCATCCCGGGCTTCATGATCCAGGGCGGCGACCCGCTGGGCCAGGGCTTCGGCGGCCCGGGCTACGCCTTCGACGACGAGATCCACCCGGACCTGCGCTTCGACAAGAAGTACCTGCTGGCCATGGCCAACGCGGGCCTGCGCGGCGGCCGCGGCACCAACGGCTCGCAGTTCTTCATCACCACCTCGACCCCGGCGCACCTCAACGGCAAGCACACCATCTTCGGTGAGGTCGCGGACGAGGAGAGCCGGAAGGTCATCGACAAGATCGGCAACGTGCGCACCGGCGCCCAGGACCGTCCGGTCGAGCCCGTCGTGGTCGAGTCGGTCACCATCGAGCGCCGCCAGGCCTGATCCCCTGCGGCCGACGCGGTCGGCCGCGGAGTCTGACCGCCGCCCCGGCACCTCGCCGGGGGCGGCGGCGAAGTCCCCACTCGTTCGTCACCCAAGCGCCCCTCGGGGGAGGTCCGCAGCAGTGAGCAGCACACCTTCGGACGGTCAGCCGCCCGTGGTCGCCGATCCGATCAGGGATTCCCCGCCCGCGAGCGCGCCGGTCTGCTACCGGCACCAGGGCCGGGAGACCTACCTGCGCTGCCACCGCTGCGAGCGGTCCATCTGCACGGACTGCATGATCCCGGCGGCGGTCGGGCACCAGTGCCCCGAGTGCGTACGCGGCGGGGCGAAGACGGTACGCCAGGCGCGCACTGTCGGGGGCGGCCGGGTGCACGCGCGGCAGGGCGTGGTCACGATCGCCCTGATCTCGGTGAACGTGGTGATGTTCGGCCTGCAGCAGCTGATCGGCGCGGCCTTCACGGCCCGGCTCGAACTGCTGGCGATTGCCGGCTCCTCGGCCGCCACCCCGAGCGCGGTGAACATAGGCGTCGCCAACGGGGAGTGGTACCGGCTGGTCACGGCGATGTTCGTGCACGAGAACATCGCGCACATCGGTCTGAACATGCTCTCGCTGTGGTGGATCGGCGTGCCGGTGGAGGCCCGGCTCGGCCGGCTGCGCTACTTCCTGACGTACATGGTCTGCGGCGTCGGCGCCTCGGCGGTGTCCTTCGCCTTCATGGGGCGCTACGACGCCTCGCTCGGCGCCTCGGGCGCCATCTTCGGGCTGCTCGGCGTGCTCGCGGTGATGGCCTACCGGGAGAAGCTGGACATGCGCCCGATCCTGATCGTGATCGTGCTCAACCTGGCCTTCAGCTTCGGCGTGGCCGGGATCGACTGGCACGACCACCTCGGCGGCCTCGGCTGCGGGCTGCTGATGGGCGCGGCCTTCGCCTTCGCGCCCCGGGTCCGCGGCGCGGTGGCCTGGTTCCGCAATCCGCAGAACCTGGTGCCGCTCGGCGCCGGAATCGCCGTCCTCGCGGTGACCGCCGTGCTCGTGGTGATCCACTCGAACACGCTGCAGAACTCGGCCCTCGCCGCGTCCCTGTACGGCCTCATCAGATAACCCGGTTTGCTCGGTCCGAGGACTGAGACGGAACCGGGACACTGTCACGAGTTGTCCACAGGATTCCGGTTATCCACAGACGGGGCGGGGGCTCCTCCACAAGTTTTCCACAGTGTGGAAAAGGGGCCTTAGTCTGTGGATAACCTGCTCGTCGAATCTCTCGTCGTCCGCTGAGCCGAGGGCCGCGGGACGCCGTTCGGCGCCGTTTCAGCGCCAGCGGGTCGAGATGGCGAAGCCGCCGGCGATGAAGCCGAAGCCGATCACGACGTTCCAGGCGCCCAGGTCGTTCACCCAGGTGATGCTCGAGGCCAGGTAGTAGAGCACCATCCAGCCCAGGCCGAGGACGAAGAACGCGACCATGAACCGCGGAACCCAGGCCGAGGACTCGATCTTGATCTTCTGCGGCTTCTGCTCGGCGGGCGGGGTGTAGGCCGCCTTGTCCCGGGTCTTGGACTTCGGCACGGAACTCTCCAGGTCATTAGGTGATTAGTCGACTTGCTGTCGCTGGTACAGCGTAGCCGCGCGGGCTGCTCTAGGACAGTCCGCATTATCCGACGAAGACCTGAGAGCGCCACCCCGGGACCCGGCGTGTCGGGCTCCGCCTCATCCCCAGGCTGTGGGAAGTTCGCTGTGCGCGGGGTGCCCGGCGGCGGAAAAGTTATCCACAGCCGGGTGTGGACTGTGCGGAAAGGAGCCCTCCGTGTACGGCTGGATCTGGCGCCGGATGCCCGGCCGCCTGTGGATGAAGCTGCTGTGCGCGTTCATCCTTGTTTCCCTGGCGGTCGTCTTACTGTTCGGCTGGGTTTTCCCGTGGGCCGAACCGCACCTGCCGTTCTCCGGCAACGGCTCGATGGGGAACTGACGGACTAGGCCGCGCGCCCGGCGAGGGTGGGGGCGAGGCCGACCGCGGCCTGCCGCGCCCGCGGGTCGCCGCACACGGCGAGCCAGTTGGCCAGCATCCGGTGCCCGCCGTCGGTCAGCACCGACTCCGGGTGGAACTGCACCGCCTCGATCGGCAGCTCGCGATGCCGCACGCCCATGATGACTTCGCCGGTCCTGGCCGTCACGAGCAGCTCCTCCGGCACGGTCGCCGGGTCGATCGCCAGCGAGTGGTAGCGGGTCGCGGTGAACGGGTTCGCCAGGCCCTCGAAGACCCCGAGCCCGTCGTGCGTCACCTCGCTCGTCTTTCCGTGCATCAGCTCCGGCGCCCGGCCCACCGTCGCGCCGAAGGCCACGCCGATGGACTGCAGGCCGAGGCAGACGCCGAACAGCGGCCGCCCGGTCGCGGCGCGGTGCCGGACCATCTCGACGCACACCCCGGCCTCCTCGGGCGTGCCCGGCCCCGGCGAGAGCAGCACCCCGTCGAAGGAGTCCGCGTCGGTCACGGCCACGACGTCGTTGCGCCGCACCTCGCACTCGGCACCGAGCTGGTAGAGGTACTGCACGAGGTTGTACACGAACGAGTCGTAGTTATCCACAACCAGGATGCGCGCCATGCCTTACGACTCCCGTCTCGCCGCTCGTCCGCCACCGACGAGGTGTCAGTTGTTGCTGCCGAAGCCTTGGATGAAGTTTCCCGTGCCGGTCGAGCTGTCGGTGGCCGTCGCCGAGTCGGTGGCGGAGGCCGTGTCCGAGGGCGTGGTCGTCGTCGTCCCCGCGCCCGAGGAGCAGGTGATCGTGATCGACGTGCCCCTGGGCTGGCTCGAGCCGGGCGCCGGGGTCGTGGTGATCACGTTGTTCGCCGCGAAGGACTGGTTCGTCTCGTAGGTGAACTGGCTGTTGACGTTGAAGCCGTCGTTGGTCAGCTCCGAGTCGGCGGTGCTGCACGGCTCGTTGACCACGTCCGTCGGCACGGTCACGGCGGTCGGGCCGGACGAGACCACCAGGACCAGCGGGGTGTTCACCGGCTCGGTCTTGCCCATCAGCGAGTTGCCGTTCGCGTCCTGGATGTCGATCGCGTTGCCGCTGGCGATCGTGGCGCTGTTCTCGGTCTTCTGGGTGACGACGAATCCCTTCGCCTCCAGCGCCGTCTGCACGCTGGTGGCCGTGTTCGTGGTCACCGCCGTGGCCGCCGGAAGCAGGAAGGTCTCCGGACCGGACGAGACGCAGTAGCTCACCGAGGCGCCGGAGTTGGCCGTCGCGCCGGAGACCGGGTTCTGCGAGATGATCTGGCCGATTGCGTAGGAGTTGCTCGACGCCGAACTTGCGCCGTTGGCGCAGTCCGAGGTGCCGAGCTTGTAGCCCTCGGTCTTGAGCGAGCTCTGCGCCTCGGTCAGCGACAGCCCGGTGATCGTCGGCACGGTGCCGGTGCTGCCGCTGCCGCCGGAGAAGAGCGTCTTGGCCACGAAGCCGCCGAGCACCAGGACGATGACCGTGACCACCGAGAGAATGATCCAGCCGGTCTTGTCCTTCTTCTCCTTGCCGCGGCCGGCGGGGGTCGCCCCGGCGCGCCGCGTGCGCGGAGTCTCGTCCTCGGGGCCGTCCTCCTCGTAGTTCGAGGACTGGTACGCCGCGGGCTCGTAGCGGGTCTGCGCAGCCGCGTTGTACCCGCTGCCGCCCGGGCCGTAGCCGCGGCCGCTGGTGGGCGCCATCACCGAGGTCGCGGCCGCCGCGCCGAAGCCCGCGGCCACCGTCGGCGCCGCGGCCACCGGGCGGCCGTCGAGGGCCCGCTCGAGGTCGGCGCGCATCTCGTCGGCCGACTGGTAGCGCTCGTCCGGGTGCTTGGCCAGCGCCTTCATCACGATCGCGTCGACCACCGGGGGAACCTCGGGGTCGTAGTACGACGGGGGCTGCGCCTGCTCCCTGACGTGCTGGTAGGCCACCGCGACCGGCGAGTCGCCGATGAACGGCGGACGGCCGGTGAGCAGCTCGTAGATCAGGCAGCCGGTGGAGTACAGGTCGGAACGCGCGTCCACCTGCTCGCCCTTGGCCTGCTCCGGGGAGAGGTACTGCGCGGTGCCGATGACGGCGGCCGTCTGGGTCATCGTCATGCCCGAGTCGCCCATGGCGCGCGCGATGCCGAAGTCCATCACCTTGACCGCGCCGCCGCGGGTGAGCATCACGTTCGCGGGCTTGATGTCCCGGTGCACGATGCCGTTGCGGTGGCTGTAGTCCAGCGCCTGCAGCACGCCGCCGGTGATCTCCAGCGAACGCTCGGGCAGCAGCTTGCGCCCGGAGTGCAGCAGATCGCGCAGGGTCGAGCCGTCCACGTACTCCATGACGATGAACGGCAGCGAGATCCCGCCGATGTAGTCCTCACCGGTGTCGTAGACCGCGACGATCGCCGGATGGTTCAGCGAGGCGGCGGACTGCGCCTCACGCCGGAAACGCGCCTGGAAGGTGGCGTCCCTGGCCATGTCGGCGCGCAGGGTCTTGACGGCCACGGCCCGGCCGAGCCGGATGTCCCTGGCCATGTAGACCTCGGCCATCCCGCCCCGGCCCAGCACCGCGCCGAGCTCGTACCTGTTGCCCAGGCGACGCGGCTCTTCCATCATTCAGCCCTTCCCCGGCCCTCAAGGCCATTCCTGCCATCGGGCGAAGTGTACCGGTGCCGGGCGGACCCTGCGGAAGCCTCCGCCCCCGGCCCGACCGGCGAACGGCGCACCCGCCTGCTCGGTTTCTACTCGAACTAGCTGAGCCCCAGCGCGGCCTTGATCACGGAGGCCGCGATCGGGCCGGCCAGGCTGTTGCCGAAAGCATCGTTGTTCTGGACGCCGTTGTCCGCCACCATCACGGCCACCGCGACCGTCGGGTTGTTCGCCGGCGCGTAGGCCACCATCCAGGCCACGGAGTTCTGACCGGTGCCGCGCTGCGCGGTACCGGTCTTCGCCGCTACAGAGACGCCGATGTTCTGCAGGCTGGTTGCGGTGCCCGAACTGACCACGTCCTGCATCATCGTGCCGAGCTCGACGGCCACCGCGCTGGAGATCGGGTCGTACAGCTGGGTCGGCGAGGCGCTGGAGATCACGCCGCCGTTGGTGTCCAGCTCCTTGGCGATCAGGTACGGCGCCTCGATCACGCCGCCGTTGGCCACCGCGGAGGCCAGCATCGCGCCCTCCAGCGGGGTCATCGTCACGTTGTACTGGCCGATCGCGGACTGGGCGAGCTGCGCCTGGCTCAGTCCGGACGGGGGGAAGGCCGAGGTCGAAGCCTGCATCGGCACCGTCGGGCCGGTCTTGTTGAAGCCGAAGGACTCGGCCATCGACGTCAGCGCGGACTCGCCGACCTGCATGCCCACGTAGCCGTAGACGGTGTTGCAGGACTGGGCGAAGGCGACCTCGAGCTCGTTGCTCTGGCAGGTCTCGCCGCCGGAGTTGGAGATCGTCGAGGTGGACTGCGGCAGCGTCAGCGTGGTCAGCGGCGCGTTGGTGATCGTCGAGGTCGGCGTGATGGTCTGGCCGCCGATGCCGTTGGTCAGCGCCGTCGCCGAGGTGACGATCTTGAAGGTCGAGCCGGGCGGGTAGGTCTCGTTGAGCGCCTGGTCCAGCTCGGGCTGCAGCGAGTTGTTGCTCAGCGAGGTCGCGTAGCTGTTCTGGACCGTGGAGCTGGACGAGGCCAGCTGGTTCGGGTCGTAGCTCGGCACCGAGGACAGCGCCAGGATCGCGCCGGTCTTCGGGTTGATCGCGGCCACCGCGCCGGTGCCGACGCCGCCGGCGTTGCTGATCGCGCTGGCCAGACCGTTGTACGCGGCGTCCTGCGCGGCCGCGTTGATCGTGGTGACGACCGAGCCGCCGGCCTGGTCCTTGCCCTCGGCCTTGCGCAGGAAGTTCTGCGTGGCCAGCCGGGTGTCCTTGCCGTCGAGCAGCGTGTTCTCCAGCTCCTCCAGGTTGGAGGTGCCGTAGTTCGAGGAGAAGTAGCCGGTGACCGGCGCGTACTCCTCGCCGTTGGCGTAGACCCGCTGGTACTTCATCTGCTTGCTGGTGGTCGCCTTCGAGGTGGCGACGTCGGTGGACCCGACGATGATGTTGCCGCGGTCGACCTGGTAGTTGTAGATCGTGTTGCGGTAGTTGTCCGGGTGAGCCGAGTACGAGGTCGCCTTGACCACCTGGATCCAGTTGCCGTCCAGGAACAGCGCGGCGAAAAGGGCGAAGCAGAAGATCGCCACTTTCTTGATCGGTCGGTTCACGTTCTTGCCGCCTTGTCCTGGCCGTAGAGCCGGCCGCCGTTGTTTCCGTTTCCAGGAGCGCGTGGGTCGAGCAGGTTGGGCGGAGCGGTCAGCGGGAGCGCCGGGGGCAGCGGCCGGCGTGCCGCGTCGGAGATCCGGATCAGCAGGGCCACCAGGATCCAGTTGGCCAGCAGGGCCGAACCCCCGTACGCCAGGAAGGGCATCGGCAGGCCGGTGAGCGGGATGACCCGCATCACGCCGCCGGCCGTGATGAACACCTGGAGGGCGAAGGTGACCGCGAGCCCGCTGGCGAACAGCTTGCCGTAGGGGTCGCGGACGAGCAGGGCGGTCTTCAGACCGCGGGCGACGAACAGTGCGTAGCCGATCAGCAGGGCGGCCAGGCCGACGAGCCCGAGCTCCTCGCCGACGGTGTCCATGATGTAGTCGGCGTTGTTGGCGAAGCCGACCAGGTACGGATAGCCCTGGTCGAGGCCGGTGCCGAACAGGCCGCCGTTGGCGAAGGCGTAGAGCGACTGCGCGGTCTGCCGCGAGTTGCCGTTGACGGAGCCGAAGGGGTTGAGCCAGTTGTCGAAGCGGACCTGCACGTGCGAGAACGTCATGGCCACCAGGGCCGCGCCGCCGACGAACAGCAGCACGCCGAAGATCAGCCAGCTGGCGCGCTCGGTGGCCAGGTAGAGCATGATCACGAAGGCGCCGAAGAACATCAGCGAGACGCCGAGGTCGGTCTCCCGGATCAGGACCAGCATCGCGAAGGCCCAGCAGACGATCAGCGGGCCCATGTCCCGGCCGCGCGGGATGTAGATGCCGAGGACCTTGCGGCTGGCCAGGGCGAGGGTGTCCCGCTTGGCGTGCAGGTAGGCCGCGAAGAAGCTGACCATGAGCAGCTTGCCGAACTCGGCCGGCTGGATCGAGAGGCCGGCGAACTTGATCCAGCTGCGGGCGCCGTTGACCTCGGACATCGAGGCGGGCAGCACGGCCGGCAGGGCGATCAGCAGCAGGCCGGCCAGCGCCGAGAGGTAGGCGTAGCGCTGCAGCACCTTGTGGTCGCGCACGAAGAAGAGCACGACGATCACCACGACCACGCCGAGCACCGAGAACATCGCCTGCTGCCCGGCCGCGCCGGCCTTGGGCGCGAGGCCGTTGGCGATGTTGTACGGGTCGAGCCGGGAGATCAGCACGAGGCCGATGCCGTTGAGCGCGGCGGCGATCGGCAGCAGCAGCGGGTCGGCGTAGGGCGCGAGCCAGCGGACCGCCAGATGCGCGATCAGCAGCACGGCGCCGAACATCAGGCCCATGGTCCAGAAGTTCCCAGGCAGCTTCCCGGCCGCGGCCTCGCCCAGGTTCGCGTAGGCGAACATGCCGAGCACCAGCGCGCCGCCGAGCAGCACGAGCTCGGCGTTGCGCCTCTTGGGGATCTCCGGTTCGGTCGGGGGCGGCGTGGTCGCGCCTCCGGCCGACGGGCTGGCGGCCATCGACATCGCGTTCGTCCCTGCTTTCGTGCCGCTTGCGCCGTATAACGGACGCAGCGCGGCTACCTACTCGGTCTGCGCCACGAGCGCACGGATCAGTTCGTGGTCCCTGGGCACTGAGCCGACAACTGGCGCAAATCAGCGTCACCGGAGCTTACCGAGCTCGACGGCGTCACGCTCGGCGCGGGCGTCAGGGTGGGGGAGGTCTGCGTACTCGGATCCGTCGAGGGGCGGACACTCGACTTCGTGCTGCCGGCCTTCGCGGTGGCGGTGCCTGACGCCTTGTCGGAGGCCTTCGGGGTGCTGCTCGGGCTGGCCGAGGCGGAACTGCTCGGGGTGCTGCTCGTGCCGGTGACGGGGACCGTGGCCTCGAGGACCGCGCACTCGGTCTCCAGGGCGGAGAGCGTGGAGACGATGGCCTGCGCGTCATTGAGGCTGGTCGCGGTTATCGAGGAGTCCACCTGGGACCGCTGCGAGGTCGGCAGGCCGGCCACCGTGACTGTTTCCGAACTGTAGACATGTGACAGCTTGATCCCGGCGAGCGAGAAGTCGACGCCTTGGTAGATCGCCACGTGCCCGGCGGCGTCGGCGCCGACGTAATACTGCTGCTGGGTCCAGTAGTAGCCGCCCGCGGCCAGCACGCCGAGCGTGACGACGCAGGTCCCGGCGATGATGGTAGGCCTGACCCACCGTCGGCGGCGGCGCGGCTCCTGCTCGGCCTGGACGGCCTCGAGCTCGGCGGTGTCCCCGTGGCCGTCCCGGCCCTGCGGCGCGGGCTGCGGAGCGCCGGGCGGCGTGGTTCCGACGGTCGGGATCATCCCGGTGACGCCGGGATCGGCCGGGTTCGCGCCCGGCGTCGCCACCGAGGAGTAAGAAGGCATCCCCGAGGCCTGGTTCTCGGCCGCGGCGCCGACGATGACCGGCAGTTCGAGGTACTGCGTCTCGGCCTGGCTCGGCGGACGGGAGCCCGGCGTGGCCGGCTCGTAGGCGTCGGCCACGATGCAGGTGATGTTGTCCGCGCCGCCGCCGCGCAGGGCGTGCTGGATCAGCGTCTCCGCGGCGTGGTGCGGATCCCCGTAGCCGGACAGCGTCGAGGCCAGGGTGTTGAAGGGCACGAAGCCGGACAGGCCGTCGCTGCACAGCAGGTAGCGGTCGCCCGCCTGCAGATCGAGCACGGTCAGGTCCAGGTCCACCTCGGAGGTGGTGCCGAGGGCGCGCATCAGCAGCGAGCGCTGCGGGTGCCGCTCGGCCTCCTCGGGGGTGATCTGGCCCTCGTCGATCAGCCGCTGCACCCAGGTGTGGTCGGTGGAGATCTGCTCGAGCACCCCGCCGCGCAGCCGGTAGGCGCGCGAGTCGCCGATGTGCGCGAAGGCGAGGTGGTTGCCGCCGGCCAGGAACAGCGCCGTCACCGTGGTGCCCATGCCCTCGAGCTCGGGCTGCTGCGCGATGATCGCGCGGATCTTGGTGTTGGCCAGCTTGACCCGGTCGTCGAGGTCGCGCACCGGGTCGCCGCTCAGGCCGGTGGTGTGCGGGGAGTCGAGCTCTGCCAAGGTCTCCACGGCCACGGCCGAGGCGATCTCCCCGGCGGCCTGTCCGCCCATCCCGTCGGCGATGACCAACAGGCGTGCACTGGCGTAGCCGGAATCCTCGTTGCCGTCGCGAATCAGGCCGACGTGCGAACGCGCGGCATAACGCAGGGACAGGCTCATCGACTCTTCTTCCGCTGCAACCGGGGCTCAGGGCGCGGGCTCGTGCGCCGCGTAGCCGAGAGCTTAGTGGTTCGGCATGAGACGCTCGGAGCCGTTCCCTGGAGCGGCGACCGTGGTCGGGTGGACAGCCTAGTCACTTCTTGAGTTCGAGGGCGGTCTTCCCGATCCGGATGGGCACGCCCAACGGTACCGGGGTCGGCGCGGTGAGCTTGGCGCGGTCCAGGTAGGTGCCGTTCGTCGAACCCAGATCCTCCACGATCCACTGGCCCGAGGCGTCCGGGTAGATCCGCGCGTGCCGGCTGGAGGCGAAGTCGTCGTCGAGCACGATCGTCGAGTCGTGCGCGCGGCCGAGGGTGATCTGAGCACCCGTCAGCGGCACGCTGGTGCCCGCCAGGGAGCCGCTGGTGACCACGAGGAGGGTCGGCACGCCGCGGCGCGGGCGAGCGGCCGCCTGGGCGCCGGAAGGGGTCGGAGCGGCGGCCTTCTTGGCCTGGTTGCGGCCGCGGCCGGAGCGGGCCCCGGCGCCGAACAGGTCGGTGCGCACCACGCCGACGGCGAGCAGCACGAAGACCCAGAGTATCGCCAGCAGGCCGAGCTTCATGACGGTGATCGTCAGGCCGGTCATCGTGGTGACTCCCAAGGGGCCGGGCCGCGACGGCGGCCGTTGCGGAACGGGCAGGAGGTGGTCGGATCCGCCGGGCCGAGCGGACCGCGGCTAGCGCGCTTCCTGCCGGAAGATGATGGTGGTGTTGCCGAGGTGGATGACCGAGCCGTCGCGCAGTTGAGCCTGGCGCACATGCTGGTCGTCCACCACGATTCCGTTGGTCGAGCCGAGATCCGAGATGACCGAGGGTACCCCGACCCGGATCTCCGCGTGCCGCCGGGACACCGACGGGTCGTCGATCCGCAGGTCCACGTCCGTGCCGCGGCCGAGGCTGGTGACCGCGCGGGACAGCGGGTGGCGCACGCCGTTGACCTCGATCCAGCAGGTGCCGGGTCCGGCCTGGGCCGGCGGCGGGTAGCCCGGAGCGCCGCCGACCGGCGCGCCGAAGCCGGGCGCCGGGGGCTGCTGGCCGAAGCCGGCCGGCTGCTGCGGCGGGAAGGCCGGGGCCGGCTCCGGCATCGGCGGGTAGCCCGGAGGCTGCTGCGGGGCGCCGTAGCCGGGGGCCTGCGGCGGATAGCCGGGCACCTGGACGACGCCGGCGAGGGCCTGCGAGCGGATCCGGAACATGCCGGTGCTCAGGTCCTGGACGCGCTCGAACTTGACCTCGACCGGTCCGACGAACATGTACCGCTGCTCGCGGCCGTGCTCCTGGAGCAGCTCGGCGAGCTCGGCGGACAGCGGCCCCGCGTACGTGGCCAGCCGCTCGTAGTCGTGCGCGCCGAGCTCGACGGTGAAGTCGTTCGGCACCATCACCCGGCCCTGGCTGACCGGAGCGGCGCGGTCGTCGCATTCGCGCTGGAGCGCGCTGGCGATCTCCACCGGCTGGACCTCGGACTTGAAAGCCTTCGCGAAGGCGCCGTTGACCAGGCCTTCGAGGCGTCGCTCAAAGCGCTGGAGAACTCCCACGGCTACTACTCCCTCTGTGAAAACCTCGGCTCCCGCCACGCGCCCATGTGTTGCGTCCGGCGGTTGCCATCCCCTCGATCGTATCGAGGTCAAGCACTGCTGTGCGCGCCCATGGGCACCATGGTGGCCCGTATCGCGCTGTCGACGCGAGCCGGGCTCTGCCGAAAGGGGTTCCCGGCCTGGGCGGTCGATAATCGATTTGGGGGATGCCCGGGGAGCCGTGCTATCTTTTTCCTCGTTGCGCGAGTGGCGGAATGGCAGACGCGCTGGATTCAGGTTCCAGTGCCCGCAAGGGCGTGGGGGTTCAACTCCCCCCTCGCGCACCAAGGTGCACCGACGGAAGTCGGGGGCACGAGTGACGAAATAAGCCCGGCAGAAGTGATCTAGGTCACGGAGGCCGGGCTTCTTCGTGTTCGGGGGTTGGTCGGCGGCTTCGGCTGCCGTTTCGGGGCGTAGTTGAGCGCCGCTCTGGGCTGATCGCGCTATAGATAACGTCCGCGCCGGACTGGTCAGGCCGCCTGGAGTTCGAGCTTGCGGGTGTTTGCGAGGTGGAGCTGGAAGGCTCCACCCCGACGTGTCAGCCGACGCCGCTGTCCGCGAATCGTTCGAAACCCGACGCTCCGGCCCACGCCCGCGTCGGGGTGTGCGCGGGCGGTCCCCGACCACGCCGCAACCCTGATTCAAAATAGGCCGGGACCAGCCGGTAGAACCGTGTTCACGGTACCGATCACCGTCACCGGCGGCGAGGCGCTCATCGTCGATGTGACCAGCCGGTCCCTCTCGCCTTTCGCGGGAAGGAGCGGCTCGCTATCCGGCAAGCCGGGCGGCCGACTCCGACGAGGCCGGTACGGTCCCCCAGACCGGCACCTCTTTCGCGAAGCCAGGCCGAGACCCCAGGCAGACAATCAAATCAGCTCCGCTCGGCGGCGCCCGCGCCTTCCAGGAACCGGAGCACTGCCAGGACCCGCCGATGGTCGCCTTCGGTCGGGGACAGGTCCAGCTTGGTGAAGATGCTGTTGATGTGCTTGGCCACCGCGCTCTCGCTGACCACCAGGCATTCGGCGATGCCGGCATTGGAGCGGCCTTCGGCCATCAGGGACAGTACTTCGCGCTCCCGGGCGGTCAGCCGGTCCGTCGGGCGGTCTTGGCGGCGCAGTAGCAGTTGGGCTACCACCTCCGGATCGAGGGCAGTCCCGCCCGCAGCGACCCGGCGCAGCGCCTCCAGGAACACGTCCACGTCCGCGACCCGGTCCTTCAGGAGATAGCCGATACCGGTCGTCTGGGTGGCCAGCAGGTCCGCGGCGTAGCGCTCCTCGACGTACTGCGACAGCACCATGATTGCCGCCTCCGGCCATTGGCGTCGGATCACCAGGGCCGCGCGGATGCCCTCGTCGGTGAAGGACGGCGGCATTCGCACGTCCGCGATCACCAGCTTCGGGCGGTGCTGTTCCACCGCGGTCAGCAGCGCGGTCGCGTCGTGCACCGCCGCCACCACCTCGAATCCGGTGGTTTCCAGCAGCTTGGTCAGTCCGGCGCGCAGCAGGACCGAGTCCTCGGCGATCACAGTTCGCATGGCAGGTCCACCTTAATCGTCGTCGGTCCGCCGGGCGGGCTGCTTATCCCGAAGCTGCCGTCCACCGAGGCGGCCCGCTGCGCCAGCCCGGTCAGGCCGGTGCCCCGGCCCGCGTCCGCGCCGCCGATCCCGTCGTCGGTGACCGAGATCCGCAGCATCAGGCCGTCCAGTCGCACGTCCACCTGCACCGCCGTGGCCCGGGCGTGCTTGTTCACGTTGGCCAGGGCCTCGGAGACGATGAAGTACCCCACCGCCTCCACCGTAGGCGAGACCCGGCGGGGCACGTCCACGCTCAGCCGTACCGGCACCGGGGAGCGGGCGGCGATCCCGGTCAGCGCGGCGTCCAGGCCGCGGTCTTCGAGCACCACCGGGTGCAGTCCGCGCACCAGCTCGCGCAGCTCGGTCAGTGCCTCCTTCGCCTCCTCGTGCGCTTCCTGCAAAGCCCGTCGGGCCGGCTCGGACAGCTCGTGCGCCAAGGTCGCCCGGGCCAGGCCGAGGTTCATCGCCAGGGAGACCAGACGTTGCTGTGCGCCATCGTGCAGGTCGCGCTCGATCCGGCGGCGCTCGGCGTCGGCCGCGTCGACCGTCGCGGCCCGGCTCTCGGTCAGGTTCG
>Ga0185299_10000942_pt1 | contig 66330 bp, 50 predicted proteins | sample PaiPotPPA55metaG_FD_128002 | JGI IMG/M metagenome (GOLD analysis project Ga0185299, IMG submission 128002) | Iron sulfur acid spring bacterial and archeal communities from Banff, Canada, to study Microbial Dark Matter (Phase II) - Paint Pots PPA... ... | reverse complement strand
GATTCGCCAGCGCCATACAGCCGCTGCTGATCACGATCCATGCAATGAGCCAAAAGAGGTTGAAGGGCAGACCGAAGATCATCGGTGACACCCGATCCCACAAAGGTACGGAGAAACACATGCCGAGAAAGGGAATAAGACCGATTGCAAGACTGGGCGCGGAAGGTTTTAGCATAGTGTGTGTCTAACCCCCGATTACAGGAAATCGACCGCAATCACCTCGTAATCCAGTACGGATGCGACGTGAAATTTGAGTGTACTGCCGCTGATGGTATGTGGCATCACACCTTCCTTCACCAGTGTGTGTACACGACCCACTCGTTTTCCCTTGGGGATCTCCACTTCAATAGACTGCGGCGGCGAGGGAATGAGTTCGTGCATCTGCGGACGCATGGCCATGGGGTTTGTCAGATTCACAAGATGCACGGTCATAGAGTTCTTCTGCATCCACGCCGTCGCATCGAACATACCCGCGCCCTTTACGCGAAGAGGTGGCATCTCGTTCGTAGCCCATTCAATGGCGTTGATCAGCAGTCGCGCGTGATCGTAGGCCATAACCTCCCAGTACACTCGATCTATGTCCCATGGGAAGTAGACGACACGACCGGCCCCAACCTGATTCATAAAGACATCCGGAATATCTGTCTTATCGACAGTCCAGAAGGTCTTCTCCATCGGCAGATTGGCAACCGAAGGAATGCGCGAGAGCGGCTGCTGCACAATGCCGGCGTGCGGTGTCACATTCAGCTGCCAAGTGCCGCCGATCAATGTCTCCGCGTCTTCCAAGCCACGCAGCAGAGCGGCATAGTTGGAGCTTCCCTTCTCGGGACATAGATAGGCGTTTTGCACAGCCTTCGTCGAATTCACGCGCGAGGTAAAGGATGCTCCAAAGAGATCTGCGAGGCCGAAATCTTTTCGCTGATTGCCCTGTTCGTCACAGAGCGATGTTTCGTAGGTAGCGACAATACTTCCGCCACGACGCACATAGTCCCGAAGCTGCTGGCACTGCGCATCGGAAAGCGCAGCGATGTTCGGCAGAATAAGCGTTTTGAAACGGTCGAGGCTGGCGGCGTCCAGCGTGCGGTCATGCACCATCTCAAACGGGATACGTGCCTCAATGAGAGCTTGGTAGAAGCCGAGCGATGGATCCTCGACAAGGCGATGCACCTCTGTCGCACCTGCATAGAATTGTGCTGTCTGCTGCGAGTACACCATGCCCACGCGTGCAATAGGGAGGGTGTTTCGAAGGTAACGCTCATTCTTGTAGTGCCAGACATACAGGTCTTCAATCACCTTAAGGCCACGGCGGTCGTGCAGTTGGCCCGAAACCATGTTGAACCAGGGACGCAGTCCGTTTGCCACACCATCCTGCACCCAGATGCGAGTCTCCGCGGGACTCTTGGTCGAGTTAAGCCAGCGATAGGGTGAGACAATGCCGACATTGAATATGCCCCCGATTGCCTTGTTGCCCAACGTGGAACGATACTCCTTCCCGTTCTTTCCGTTGGCCCACGGCACCATCACACGTTCGCGACATTGGCGGTCTGCAAAGAGGGTCGGGGCGAGCTCTCCTACAGTCTTCATATCGAGTCCGCTCAACGCACCACCGCCGGAGTTCGCGATATAACGCGCGTCCGGCCGCACCTCGCGAATCGTTTTGTCCCACAGCTTCCATAGCTCGAAGAGACGCCCCTGTTCCCATGTAAGATAGTTGCGATATACGGGATTGCGCGGATCGTGATCGCGTGGCAGCTCTTCGTTATATGCTGCATGGAAGTTGTGACGGCAATGCTCGCAGTAGCACATGCCGCTTCCTGTCCACCGGTTGGAGAAGACTCCTCCCACGTTGTACAGTTCCACAATCTCGCGCGTCACCTTAGTCATGAACTCAAAGTTGTATGGCCCCAGAGGACAAGTGAGCCACATATCGGGATAGTCCGGATGCGGGCGCTTCTTGCCATTTGCATCCACCGCAATCCAGTCCGGATGCGCCTCATACACATCCTGATAGGTTGCATGCGGGTCAGTGCGGGCAAGCACGACCATGTTCTGCTTGCGGCAGCCATCTACCATATCGGCGTAGAAGCTCTCATTCCCCTGAAGCCATTTGCTGCGATGTTGAAACTTGATCTTCGTCGGATAGAAAGCAACGACACCGCCTGCCGAAAGACAGGCGCCATCTGCGTGGATGCGCTTGAAGTAATCGAGCCAGAAAGCACGGTCCATCTTTGCTGGATCGTCTTCGGTCAGGTTCAGTTGCGCCCAGCGCATGGGACGGTCAAACCAGTCGGAGTCGGCAGAGATCAGAGGCGCGGCGCCTCCGGAGGAGGTCATGGCAAAAGAGGCGGCTGCGGCCGTTGTCTGCAGGAAATCTCTACGAGTCATCATTAGCGAGGCATTCTCCGGAAGCAGCGAAGATGAGAATAAGTCTATTGTCCAGCCTGGGCGACTTCCCTACCCTCGAAGAACAGGAGCCCAGACCGCGATCAGAATTGATACCGCAGGGCGAACTGCATAATGCGTGGATCGCCTGCAGTCGTGATTCTGCCAAACGACGTCGAGGCATTTGCCAGATTGCCGTCGGGCTGACCGAAGTTGGCATGGTTGAGTGCGTTGAAAAACTCAGACCGCAACTGCACCTTGCCCAGGCGTTCCGTAATGGGGAAGCTGCGCACGAGCGAGAGGTTCACGTTGGCAAGACCAGGACCGGTAAGAATGTTGCGGCCCGCATTGCCGTACTTTCCAGGCAGGTTCGCCGTAAAAGCCGATGTGTTGAAGAATCGCGAGAGCATATCCGTCTTGCTGGCATAAGAACGATATGGAATACCAACAATATTGGGACGGTCAAAACCTACTCCGGTGAGTGAAGCATCTTGCCCCGTGATAACGGTGAAGGGGTTGCCGGTTGAGAGTTGCACGAGGCTATTTACACCCCAGTCGCTGAATATTGCCCGCAATGCAGGATTGGCATTCTTATAAAACGGGATTTGATACACGATGGAACCAGCAAAGACGTGGCGGCGATCAAAGTCGGATCGACCACGGTCCCCACGCTGGTTCGACGGATCTTGCGGCGTCTGCCCCAGGTTCGTCGCGGAGTAGTAGTCAAGCAGCTTGCCGTACGTATACGCCAACATGAACGTAAAGCCATTGTTGTAGCGCTTCGAGAGAGATGTCTGCAGCGAATGATAAGCAGCGTCAGAACAGGTACAAACCTGGCGGAAGCTGGCATACACACCAGGAAGCAACGGCCGTCGCGAATCTGTATTGGCAAGTGTGGAAGAGGGGCCGGTGTACACAGCTGGATTCATCTGCAGCATACGGATAAGGTTGTGCTCCAACTTGCCAACGTATCCAATATTGAACTGCAAACCGCCGGCAAGTTGCTGCTGGATCGATACGCTTATGTTATGCACGTACGGCGCATTCAGTGTAGGGGCGGGAACCGTAAACAAACTCATTGGAAATGAGAATCGCGCAGTCTGTGGTGAATACTCGTAGGGGAACGGATTCACGTGTCCGGCGTATGGATTTACAAGACTGCTCGGGGTATTCAACGTATTGGAGATTACGAAGGGCTGGTTAACGGCAGCGTACGTGAAGATGTCCGAGCGCAGATCCTCAAAGAAGAGCCCATATGCCAGCCGGACGCTCATGCGTCCATCGCCGCGAGGGTCGAAGGCAAGGCCGATGCGCGGGGCAAAACTATTGTAGTCGGTTGGAGCCAGACCGTTTTGAACGCCAGGGTCTCCGGGGAAAACCATTCCCGGAGGTGCACTGGGATTGACAACCGATTGTTGGCCAGCACGGTAAGTGTTGGTGCGGTTTCCAGTGATCCCAAAGGGCTGGAAGATGGAATAACGCCCGCCAAGGTTCAACGTAAGGCGATTGGTTACGCGGAAATCGTCCTGCGCAAAGATATAGCCGTCCCACGTCTTGGCATTGCGATGATAGGGGCTGGCCTGAAGCAGTTTTGCAGAACGTCCGATCAGAAAGTCTGCAAAGGCATTATTCGTCTGGCTGCCGTCGAAGGTAAAGGTGCCGTTGTTTCCAGACGAGCCAAAGTTGTAAAGCTCCAATCGCTCAATCTCACCGCCGATGCTGATGGAATGCTTCCCTCGGTTCCAACGCACTGTATCGCCGAGCTGATAGATGTTGTCATGCTCGTTGAAGAGATCTGTAGTATTCATATTGAAGAAGCCGCTCACGTTGATATTCGGCAACTGCGGTGTCACTACTCCGGGAAAGTTCGCTCCAAAGCTTGAGAGCTGGCGGGTATCCTGCTGCGACACATTCGAATCCACACGACCAACTCCCATACGGAGCTCATTCAATAAGGCGGGGCTGAAAGTATGGGTCGCCTGTGCAGCCCAGTTCTGAAGACTCGTACTCGTATCGCTGGGGGCATAGGGCGATATCGTGCCCGCCTGGCTGGTGACAGCTCCCTTGTCGCGGAAGTACCGGACAAAGAAAAAATCCTTGGCTGTAACGTTGTAATCGCCGCGGACGACATATTGATTGTCATTCGTGGGGCTGGCTACCAATTGCACCACGCCAGCGCCAGCGGGAGATGTTGGCACAAAGGTATTGAGCATCTGGACCGCAACCGGATCGAAATCGGACGGATTTACCTGTCCTCCTGTGTATAAGCCTCCATGAATTGGATTTTTGAGAACGGTAGTTGCTCCAAAGAAACCCGAACGCTGTGCCGCGGTAGGGATGAAAGCCGGCGACACAATCTGTGACTGACGTATGCGCGTTCCCTGATACGAACCAAAGACAAAAAGCTTATTGCGCAGGATTGGGCCACCGTAAGAGCCACCAAATTGGTTCTGCTTCAACGTTGGTTTCTTCGTGGGATAGCGAGTGAAGTAGTTGCGCGCATTGAGCGACGTGTTGCGGAAATAGTCCCAGAGAGCTCCGTGGAACTGATTGGATCCCGACCGCGTCACAGAAATGACGATGCCGCCGGAGTTGCGGCCATATTCTGCGCTCGGGCTGCTGGTAAGAATCTGAAACTCCTGCAATGCGTCAGGGCTCGGCAAATTCAGGGACGTGTTCTGTGTAATGTTCTTCCACGACGTGCCATCGAACCGAAACTCGTTCTGCGTATCCCGTCCGCCGGAGATGGTGAGCCCAGCACCGCCGCGGCTCTGTGTCTGCACTGTTGGTGGATTAATGATATTGGTTACGCCCGGTACAACGGCCGCCAGCGTCAGTGCATTGCGGCCATTCAGGGGAAGCTCCTGAATGCGTTCGCGGCTCACTAATTCACCCATCGATGCAGAGTGCGTATCTACCCCTGTCGCTTGCGCATCCACCTGCACTGTCTGCGAAGTTGAACCGAGCGCAAGCGCTGCGTCCACACGGGCATTTTGGCTCACAACAAGTGTGATCCCCGTCTGCACAAATGTTTGAAAGCCCGGCGCCGACACCTTCAACTGATATGGCCCAATGGGCAGGTTCGGCAAAAGATAGTTTCCTCCGCTATCTGTCAGTGTGGTGCGAGTAAAAGACGTCTGCGTATTTGTGGCTGTAATTACTGCGGACGGCACGACGGATCCAGTGGGGTCATGCACAATACCCAGAAGTGAGGCCGTTGTGCTTTGAGCATAGAGAATGGGAGAAGCCACGCCCGCAGCCAGTACGGTTGCTGCAAAAACTGCAAGGAGAAGCTTTCGGTACATATTTTGTACCCTCCATAATGGATTAGCGATGCTGCTTGCCGGCGCCCTGGCAATTTTCACGACCGCTACCGCCGACGTACTTCTGTTCCGAAAACCTCGGGACACTATACTGAGGTGCCCACCTCAGCCCGTCGCACGTGGCAGGCTGCAATATCTTCCAATGCACGAATAGAGCCGCAGATATCATCCTGGCCATAACCCATAGCGATGGCTGCACGCAGCTGCTGCTGCGATGCGGCCGTCGTTGGAAGCGGCACACCCAACTCCGAACCGACTTCGAGTGCAAGCCCCAGGTCTTTTTCCAACCAGCGCACTGAGAACGTCGGTTCAAAATCTCCGCGCAAAATGAATCCCGCCTTGGCAGCTACATAGGCGGAGCGCGCTCCCGTGTTATTCAGAATCTCGATCATGACCTGCGGATCCACGCCGCCCTTCGTGCTGAGGACGATCCCTTCATTGAAGGCCTGAATGATGTTGCCCAAGATCAGATTCTGCGTCACCTTCGCGTGCAGACCCATGCCGTGGTCGCCGCAGTAGTAGAATGCTTGGCCCATTGCCTCAAAGAGCGAACGCGCTTGCTCAAAAACTGCGCGTTCCCCGCCCACCATAAAAGAGAGCCTTCCCGCTTCAGCTCCCGGCTTGGAGCCGGTGCAGGGCGCATCCAGAAACCGGATCCCCTTTTCCGCCAGCTTGGCCGCGATCTCCTTGCTTGTCGTCGGTGAAATTGTGCTGCAGTCCACGATGAGCGAATCGATTCCGGCTCCCTTGATGAGCCCCTCTTCGCCGAGAATCGCCTCACGTGACATAGCCGTATCGCCGACGCATAGAAATATAGTCTGGCTAGCCTGCGCCACGTCGGCAGGCGTATTACCCAAAGCGCAATTGTGCAAGCGGGCGAAGCGGGCAGCTTTCTCCACGGTGTGCGACCAGACGGTAAGACGATGGCCTGCCCCGATCAGGCGCTGCGCCATTGGCGCACCCATGATTCCCAGGCCCAGAAAACCCACAGCTGCCACTTGAAAACTCCCTTTTTAAAAGCTTCGATTGCCTCGATGGGCTCCTGGAATGTGAGGCCAACTCTTTATGTAGAATTAATTGAATATTGTCATATTGTCAGACCAATGTCAAGTCAAACCTTTGTATCGTTCCACCCTCCTCTCATGTATGGTTGACTAGGTTTGAACCGATGAGAAAAGACCAATTACATCCGCAAGAGACAAGCCAGCTGAAGCTGCAGCCCGTCCGTAAAACTTCCATCAGCGACGATATTGTGCAGCAGATCATCTCGTTGATCTCCAAAGGCGATCTGAAGGCCGGTCAGCGACTACCCTCAGAACGCGAGTTGTGCGTACGGTTTGGGGCCGGTCGGTCCTCACTGCGCGAGGCGTTGCGTTGCCTTTCCATCATGGGTGTTCTGACCGCACGTGTGGGCGAAGGCACGTCCGTTGCGATGGATCGCAGCAAGTTTATGGAGACGGTGCTGCGGTGGCGCCTGAGCACCGAGCAGCATGACATTGAAGACCTCATGGAAGTGCGTATTGCGCTCGAGGGGGTCACTGCGGCGAGTGCCGCACGAAATAGCGCGAGTGCAGACATCAAGAAGCTGCGAGATCTGGTAGCGAAGATGGAAGTGGCCGTAGGTGATGCGAAGCACTTCGCCGCGCTCGACCTCGAGTTTCACCTCGGTATCGCCAAGACATCCAACAATGATTTAATCCTCGACCTCGTCTCTCTCATCCGCGGACAACTGGAGCGCGGAGTCGCGAAGGTTCTGCTTTTTCCGCGGGCCATGCCACTCTCTGTCAAAGAGCATAAGGCCATTCTGCAGGCCATCATTAAAGGTGATCCAGAAGCCGCACGTACTGCCATGCAGGCCCATTTGAACGCAGCCATACTGCGCCATCGCAGCGCAATGAAAACGCTAGCACAATAGAATAGCGATTCCTTTATAAGGAACGAGACTGGGCATCTGCGGAACGAACTTCGCGATATTTTGTCCCAGATCTTCTGAAAGCGCGGTGTCAATTGGTGAGAACACGCGTGGCTGTTGAAAAACTCGATATTCACAAGAACGGCATGATTTTGGGGGCATGGTAAATGGTCAGTCACTCCCTACAAATCGTTTATAGGGCATCCTGGCGCGACGTTCTTTTGGACCTCTTCCCGCATCTGAGTTATTCAACAGCCACAGGCCGAGTCACTCAGTGAGAAGTTCCGTCAGCCCTTTACCCTGAGTTCCGGGCGGTTGGTCGGCAAACCGCACCTTAGTCCCCTGCTCGAACCGGACATCGTCCTGACCCAACCGCGCCCGCGGCACCGCACCCCTCCGGCGTGTATGAGACTGTGCATACCCTTTGGTGATCGCCTAAGGTGAGCGTAATGTTGCCGAGCGGCTTGCCTGCATCGATAGGACTCGAGACCGACAAGGCGGTATACGGCCTGACGCCGTTGATGGGCTGATTCAGGTTACTTTCAATATTGAGGTGTGTTCCCTTAATACCGAAGTAGCCAACCATGACGCTCACATCCTTGGCCAGTCAGCCGAGTAGTTGTTATTGGTGTTCAGGCGATACTCGCCCCCCCCCAACTTAATCGTGTGCTTTCCGTGGACCCAATTCAGACTGTCGGAGACGACAGCGGTGTAATCTCCGCGGAAAGTAGGCTCTCCATTGTTACCTCCGAATTCGAGCGACCCGCCGCCGATAATAATCTGCGGAAATGCATTGACTCCGTTGTCGATGCCGAAGGCGCTGGAGGTTAGCGTAGTTTGCGGGAGGAACGGAAGGTGGATGCGGTTGTAAATAGCGTCTGACGCGACTGAAGCACAAAGCCGAAACACTTCGGCCAGCCACGCATGACGTTTTCGTCGGGGATATCGGCACGGTGCGGTTTGCGCGGGACGCGAACGAGCACATCTCTGGATTCATTCTTAATGCTGGCCGCATTCAGAACTTCCAGTTCAGGAGGAAGACGAACTAGACATTGGCGAGCGTCGCGGACACCCGCCCTATAAACGATTTGGCACCAACTAAGATTTCCGCAGGTGCTCTGTCTTGAAAACTCAAGAGGACGTTGTTAAAACTGCTCTTATGGCCTATAGTTTTTCCTTGACAGCCTTGGACTAACCCACTAGCCCCAATACGTTTCGCCGGGCAACATGTTCTTTCGTAGAAAGTCTTCGGACAAATCAAGCCCGAGACCGGGCCCGCTTGGCACCTTTAACATTCCTCCGCGCACCACCGGAGGATTCGTCGCGGCCATTCCTTCGAGATGATGGCCTTCGCGTCCGAGGGCACTCTCCGATTTATAAAAGTTCTGAATCGACGCTGCAAAGTGCGCGTTCGCATAGGTTAAGACCAGCGACCCGACGTTGTGTAAGGCCACCGGAGTTCTGCTAAGCGCAGCGAAGTCCGCGATCTTCTTCGTGCCGGTAATGCCTCCCGCGAAGGCGAGGTCTGGATGGATAATGTCGACTACTTGATTATCGAGAAACGGACGAAACCCCCGAACGAGCTCTAGCTTTTCGCCGGTCAACAGCGTCAAATTCGTCGATCTTCGAAGCGCCACCCAGCCCTCCGAAAACACAGGAGGCATTGGGTCCTCTACCCACAACGGATTCATCGGACCAACGGCCTTTGCGATGCCTATCGAACTCAGGGTGTCAAACTCGCCGTGACAATGCACTGCTATGTCGATGTCATCACCCACAGCTTCACGAGCGTTCTCATATGCAGTGCGGATGTCGCGTAGTTGACTGGTGGTCAACGTGTTTGCGTAGACCCCTGACGGCAATCGAACCACGTTATGTGCGTCGCACTTGAATACAGTAAATCCTTCTGGCATGCTCCGGATACGTTGAGCCCACGCACGGCAAGATGCCTTATCCAGAAGGTCCACTCCGATACCGTGGGAGTACATAGCGATCTCTTCGCGAAACCCGCCACCGAGGAGTTCACTTATCGACCGGCCCAAAATTTTGCCCGCCAGGTCCCACAAGGCGATATCGATACCACTCACAGTGGGAATGTGAGCCATATAGTTGTACATCATCGAACTCATCTGCTGAAAATGAACCTCTATCTCAAGCGGATCCTTTCCAAGCAGAAGTGGCTTTATGGTCTCGATGCGCGCTCGCGCCATTGCCCCTGTGGCGCCAGCCTCACCGTAGCCGGTTAAACCACTATCTGTGTCGACGCGAATCAGAGAATTCCCGGCGATATTGTTGAGCGCCATCGCGGAAATTCCAGTGATTTTTATCCTTTTCGCCTGGGTTTGAGCGAGAAGGCGAAAGCGGGCCAAACTTGCGCTGACAGGTAGCATAACCGCCAGTTTGATAAATCTCCTACGATTCCACTCACGGTAAGACGATTCGATCACTTCCATCTCCTTGCTCCGTCCCGTTTACCAGGCAGGAACGGACTGGGATAAGCGCGACCGGCCATATGAATTTTAGATCGTCCAAAAGATAAATCGAACGAATTGCCGAATTATTTTGTTTCGCGGCTAACAGGGTGTCTTTCGTTCGACAGAAGATAACAGCTAAGCAGGTCCTGGGTAAACTCACCTGGTTGCCAAGGGCGCAGCGATCTGATGGATCGATGTTTTGCGCATGATCGACTTGAAGAGTGCGCGAAAGGGACCGCTTGGTGTGGCCGAACCTGATCATCGCGTGAGTAGTCCAGGGGCCAGCTTGACGTCTAAAGCAAACGTTGAAAGGCGATTTGTTTCCCTCCGAGTGGTTTTCCGCAAAATGTTTCAAACGAGAGACATTTTCAAATTCTTTTGACAGAAGTACATTCTGCGCCTATAAGTTTCGCGTCGATCTTTTCACTCGCGGGGCCGCTTCAAGAAAAATGACGCCACGGGCCTGCGTTTCAAACATTCGATGTTTCGGAGGTTATTGATCCATGCCTAAGAATAAAGCAGAGATCTTAGCATCTGCACTTGTTGCATCGTTCCTCTTTCTTTCTCTCGTCAGCGCAGCAGCCATCGCGCAAGTTACGACAGGAAGCATCCTGGGGACAGTACATGACTCCACGGGTGCCGTCGTACCCAATGCCACTATCACGATCACGGATACGGCCAAAGGAACTATTTCTACCAAGCAGACCGATTCCAGTGGCGACTATAACGTTCCCTTTCTCATTCCCGGGACTTACACCGTGTCGGTCGAGATGCCTGGCTTCAAACGCAGCGTTTCGAGTAATGTCATTCTGGATATTGATCAGAAGGCCAGGGTGGACTTCGATCTCGAGGCCGGTGGGGCCACCGAAACCGTCCAGGTCAACACCGCTCCTCCTTTGCTTCGCCTAGACAGCTCCGAACTTGGAGAGGTCGTTGGCAAGCAACAGGTGCAAAACTTACCCCTCAACGGACGCAATTTTGCATCGCTCGTTTACCTTGTCCCTGGGGTTACCGCTGGACAGGCCGGCGAAAATCTCTCCGGATCGAGCTCTTTCAATCCTCGTGCGGCCTCGGACTTCAACGCGCTGGGCAGCCAGGCCAACACGAACGCGTGGCTGGTCGACGGCATCGTTGACAACGAGTGGACATTCAACACCGTCATGGTGCAACCCTCTGTCCAGTCGATCGGCGAGTTCAAGGTTCTCACCGGAGTGTACTCTGCGGACTTTGGCGGCGGCGCGGGCGTCGTCTCTGTATCGACCCGCTCTGGCGCGAACGGTCTTCATGGTGAAGTTTTTGCCTACATCCGCAACAGTGCCGTCGATGCGCGCAACTACTTCGCCCGCGTGGGCTCCAGCGTGCAAAAGCCGGCCCTCCGTCGTGGTCAGTTCGGTGGCGCCGTTTCCGGAGCGATCCTGAAAGACAAGCTCTTCTACTTTGCCGACTACTACGGCCAACGCTCGTTGAAAGGGATCACGAACCTGAACAGCGTTCCCACTGCAGCCGAGCGCACGGGCGACTTCAGCGCTTACACCAACGCAGCGGGTGCATTGATTCCAATTTATGATCCTTTGACCACGGTGCAGACCGGTTCGACCGTCACCAGAACGCAATTCATGGGATGCGACGGACTGCACCCGAACGTAATTTGTCCCAACCGTCTCACGCAGGTGGGGCTCAACGTTGCCAGCATCTACCCCCTGCCTCAGACCGCTGGCAGCTTCAACAATTACACGTCGACGTCAAACCAGATCATCGATGACAACGGCGGCAACGCGCGTATCGATTACCACTTGAGCAGCAAGGATTCGCTCTTCGGCCGCTTCAGCTACGAAAAATTCATCCAGACCTCTCCGAACCCGCTCACCGGCGGCCAGGGAACCTGCTGTCTCCCGACACCCTCCTTCGCAGCATCCAAATTCGATCTCGGACCCTACGTAGCAGGTATTCAAAACACCTCACTGATCGCGCAGGGCCTGTCATTCGATGAGACACACCTCTTCAGCCCGACTTTTCTCAACGAGTTCCGGATGGGATACGCGCGCACGAATCCGTTCACCACGCAGTCGGACTTCGGCCACAACTCCTCGACGTCGCTCGGCATCGCCGGGCTCAACATCTCTCAGTTCACGACAGGTCTGCCGAACTTCACGATCGGAAGCGCATGCGGAAACGAATTCACGTGCCTCCAGGGGGGCACCGCCTTCCTGCCGGCGCATCCGGTGCAGACGAACATCCAGTTCGAGGACACAGTATCTCTAACCATAGGACGCCATCAACTGAAGACCGGCTTCCGTTTTATCAAAGTTTATGCTTCACCATTCACGAACACGACCACGCGAGGTGGACTCACTTTCAACGACAACTTCACCAACAGCGGGACTGCCGCCGTCGGTGGCGCCGGTCTGGCATCCATCCTGCTGGGTTTCCCCAACGCTGGAAGCCGCAATTTCCTGATAGTCCCTTACTACATTACCAACATGCAATACGCAGGCTTCCTCCAGGACGATTGGAAGGCTACCTCTCGTCTAACCCTCAATGTCGGACTTCGCTACGACGTCTTCACGGCGGACACGGAAAAGAACAACAAGCTGGCGAACTTCGATCCCGTAAAGTTGGTCTTCGTCTTTGCCGGTCAGAATGGGGTAAGTCGCAGCGCAGGCATACAGACCCGCTACGGTAACGTTGGACCACGTGTCGGCCTGGCCTATGACCTCACGGGCAAGGGAACGACGGTGCTCCGCGCAGGCTTTGGCATCTCCTACTTCCTGGATCCATTCTCGGCGTCCGATGAACTTGGACAAAATCCGCCCTTCACCATCTCGCAGACCTTTTCAAGTCCCGCGACCTTTCCATTGCCGGCTTCCTTTGCGCCTGCGAACCAGTGCACCGCGGCAAATGTCTCGGCCACCTGCCAACCCGTACTCGCAAACCCATTCCCGCAGGGAGCGACGCCGCTCTCCATCGCTACTCTAACGAACACGGCGTTGCTCAACGCGGCAGCACCGGCAATCGTCGCTCATTCCATGCATAACGCAACGCCGAATATGCAGACCTACGCCTTTGGAATTGAGCGTCAAGCCCTTGGCGGCGTCGTAGAACTGGCGTACGCCGGCAGCCACAACGTCCATCTTGTCTATCTCTACAACCCGAATGAAGTCGGTCTGATCCAACCCGGAGGCCCAACCTCCACCACCCTTCGGCGGCTCATCCAACCCCTAAACAACATCTCCACCTGGGCCCAGGAAGACCCGATTAACGCGTCGAACTATAACAGCTTCCAGGGTAGTTACAACAAGCGCTACTCGCATGGCCTGACAGCGCTCATCAGCTACACCTATAGCAAATCGCTCGACTACGGTGGTTCGGCCGCATCAGGGGGCGGCTCCGCCGGCAATCCGCAGACGGTCACCAATCTTCGTGCCGGTTACGGCGCCTCGGGCTTCGATCAGAAGCACCGTCTCGTTGGCAGCGCGTCCTACGAGCTCCCGTTCGGCAGAGGGAGAAAGTTTCTCAACCAGGGTTTCGCCTCGCCCATCGTTGGTGGTTTTGAGGTCGATGTAATCACCGTCTACGGCTCCGGCGTCCCCTTCACCCCAACGTTGAACAGCGGAGTCAACAGCGGCGCGCCCAGCTGGCAGAATCGAATCGGATCGCGCGGCAAGATCGATCATGGCAACCCTGTACGGTTCTTCGATACGAGCCTCTGCCCTGTCAACACCACGGTTCTTGCAAACGGTACGCCCTGCGCCTTCCAGATCCCTGTCGCAAACACCTATGGCAACTCCGGCCGCTCAATCCTGTACGGCCCCAGCACTAAGGACTGGGACATAGGGCTTCAACGCAAGTTCAAGCTGTACGAGAACATGAACATCAGCCTCAGGTTCGATGCCTTCAATGCCTTCAATACGCCAAACTTCGCCACACCGAACGCCGCACTAGGCTCGTCGTCTGCCGGCCAGATCACTGGAACGATCAACGACAACCGCGACCTGCAGGCCTCGGCAACCTTCACCTTCTAACGAACGAGTGGGCGATCCGATAACAGGACGCCCATCACCACCTGCCGAATCTCCGGATATCGGTTCGCGCCCCGCCCCATTTACCTTCAGACGAAGCGGAGTCTAACGTTGCCGAGTAACCGCAGGAACTTCCTCAAGTATCTCGCTGCCGGTGCCTGTCTGTTCGCCGAGCCTTACCATACGCTCGCCCAATCCCTCCGCAAGAAAGCCAAGATCACCGACGTCAAATGCATGATCGTGCGCGGAACGTGGGACTGGAACCTCATCAAAATCGAGACCGACGCAGGCATCTCCGGAATCGGCGAGGCCTACTGGGGTCCCGGCGTCAAAGACCTCGTCCTGACCCAGTTGAAGCCGCTCGTCATCGGCGAAGATCCGCTAAACGTCGATAAGCTGTACCACAAGATGCTCCTGATGAGCGGTGGCGCGGGCGCGATCGGCGGAGTTACCATCACTGCCGCAAGCGGCATCGAGATCGCACTATGGGACCTGGCCGGACGCATTCTTCAGACCCCAGTCTGCAATCTCCTCGGAGGACGCTTTCGCGATCGCGTCCGCTTCTATCGCACCCTGCAGGCCCCCTCCAATCCAAAGGAACTTTCATCCTGGCGCGACCAGGCCGCGGAGGCAAAGACAAACAACAAATACGGTTTCACCGCTTTCAAATTTCAAGGCGACAACATCCCAGTCAGCGCCGATCCGACCTATTCCGAGCCGGGCCACGACTTCTACAACAAGGCCCTCACCAATCGTGACATCAACCGCATCGTCACCAAGATGGAAGCAGTGCGCACGGAACTCGGCCCGGTAATCGACTTCGCGATCGAAAATCACTGGAAGTACGACACCAGCGATGCAATCACCTTGTTGAACGCTCTCGAGCATCTACAACCCATGTGGGTCGAAGACCCGCTTCCTCCGGAAAACACCGACGCCATGGCAAGGCTCGCCCGAGCCACACGAACACCCATCTGCACCGGCGAAAATCTCTACGGTGTGCATGGCTTCCGCACGCTGATCGAGAGCCAGGCCTGCGCAGGCGTTCACATCGACATCCCGAAGTCAGGCGGCCTGCTCGAGTCCAAACGCATTTCAGACCTGGCAGACATGTGGGAGATCTGGACAGCGGCTCACAATCCGGCAAGCCCCATCGGGACCATCGCATCGGCCCATGCTGCCGCATCCATGCGCGGCTTCCGCATCCACGAACTGGCAAAATGGATAGACTGGTGGCCCGATCTCGTCACCCATGAAGGCCCGTTCTGGAAGGACGGCTACTTCACCATCGAAGACAAGCCCGGCCTGGGAGTGGAGATCAACCCCGACGTCGCTAAGGCCCATTTGGCCCCAGGAGAGACCTGGTGGGGATAAGCAAACTCTTTCCGATTGCAGTATCGCTCACCTAACAAGCCAAGAAGCTAAACCAATTTTATTCAGATCGGAGCAAGTCAACATGAACATCAGCAGCAACTCTAAGTACAACCGCCGCGGCGTCCTCAAATCCACCCTTGGCCTTCTAGCCGGTGGTCTCATCGGACCGCTGGCTGAGAAGGCCGAATCCCAACCCGCACTGCAACACGTAAACCGTAATAGCAACCCTTCCCAGTTGAAGATCACTGACATGCGCTACACCGTGATCAAGAAGCCCGGTCCAAGTCCTTGCCCAATCATTCGCATCGATACCAATCAAGGCGTGTACGGTCTGGGCGAGGTCCGCGATGTGGCCAACTATCAGTACGCCATGGTTCTCAAGAGCCGCATCATGGGCGAGAACCCGCTCAACGTCGACTTCCTCTTCGAAAAAATCGCGCAGTTCGGCGGCATCTCTCGCCAGGCCGGCGGTGTCGTCGCGGTCGAGATGGCGCTCTGGGACATTGTTGGAAAGGTCTACAACATCCCCGTTTACCAACTGCTCGGCGGCAAGTGGCGCGACAAGATCCGCATCTACGCGGACACGCCCGAAGCCGATACGCCACAGGAGTTCGCCGCCATCGCCAAGGAGCGCAAGGACCGCGGTCTCACATGGATCAAGGTAGACGTCGGAACCGATCTACTTAAGGGCAAGCCAGGCACTATCATGGAACCCGCCGACCAACGGTCCATCGAGTACGACAAGCGCCTGCCACACCCGTTCACCGGAAACGAGTTGACCGACAAGGGCATTGCTGTCTACTGCGAATACATTGCAACCATCCGCGACGCCATCGGATACGACACCCCACTTTCGACGGACCATCTCGGCCACCTCGGCGTAAAGTCGATCATCCGTCTCGGCCGCGCCTACGAGAAATACAACCTCGAGTGGATGGAGGATGTCATCCCCTGGTGGTACACCGAGCTGCTGAAGGAGATCACCGACGCAAGCCCGACACCGACACTTACCGGGGAAGACATCTACGAGATCGCCGACTTTGAAAAACTCTGCAGCACACATGCGGTCGACAAGATTCACCCGGACTTGTCCACCTCCGGCGGCATTCTGCGCACCCACAAGATTGGCGATATGGCTTATAAGTATGGCGTGCCCATGGCGATGCACTTCGCCGGCACGCCTGTTGCCTGCATGGCCAACGTGCACTGTGCGGCTGCCACACGAAACTTCCTTGCCCTTGAAAACCACTCGCTCGATGTGCCGTGGTGGCAGGACCTTGTCAATGAAATCGATAAACCCATCATCAACCGAGGCTACATCGCAGTTCCTGACACACCAGGTCTTGGCGTCACACTCAACGACGATGTCATGAGACAGCACCTCGCGCCTGGTGTCGGATACTTCGAACCGACCCCCATGTGGGACACCAAGCAATCCTTCGACGATCAACTGTTCAGCTAACCTGCCGGCTGGGAAGGCTCGTATAATTCCAGCCGGCTCCGCACACATTCACGCACAGCTCTTCTGGAGACAACCACCCATGCGAAAACTGATCGGCGCGACCGTCCTGGCCTGCGCATTTGCCACCGCCGTTCCCGCCCTGTCACAAGTCAAGATGACGAAGGAACAGATCCTGTTTTACACGTCCGATTGGAAAGGAGAACGCTTCCCCGATGGCCGCCCGAAGATCCCCGACGACCTCCTGAAGCGAGCCCTCGACGTCTCCATCGAAGATGTATGGGAGTATCTCGGCAAGCTCGGCTACAAGAGCCAGTTTGACGGTGGCTTCCAGGCCCTGCATCCGGAAAAACCCTTCGCTGGCCGCGCCCTCACCGCGCAGTACATGCCCCTGCGGCCTGACATGATCAAGGCGATCACCGCCGAAGGCAAAGCAGAAGGCCGCGTCAGCGGGAATAACAGTTGGCCCATCAACGAGCTTCAAATCGGCGACGTCTACGTGGCCGACGGCTTCGGCAAAATCGTCGAAGGAACCCTAATCGGCTCGAACCTGGGCAACGGCATTGCCGCCCATACCCACACCGGCTTTGTCTTCGACGCCGGCATTCGCGACGCCGAGGAGAACCGCGAAATCCCCAACTTCAACGGCTTCTATCGCGGCTACGATCCCTCGGCTTGGGCCCAGATGACGCTCACCTCCATCAACGCTCCCATTCGCATCGGCCGCGCCACCGTCCTTCCCGGCGACCTTGTCCTCGCCAAAACCGACGGCGTCATCTTTATCCCCGCCATCCTCGCCGAGCAGGCGATCGTCTCGGCGGAATTCACCAATCTCGAAGATGCCTTCAACTTCGAGCTGAACCGTCTGGGTAAAAACGGCGCCGAATTCGAAGGAGGCTGGACGCCAGCCAAGTACGATGCCCTCGCCAAGTGGATCGACGAGCACCCGGACAAGTTGAAGATGTTCCGCAATCAGTTCAACACGATACTTGAACAGAAGAAGCAACCGAGAACGCCCCGCTCTGCCAATGGCGCTCCAACCCCCTGACCTGCCGTACACTCTATCGATACCTCCGCCAACCCTAGTACCTTCCTTCCTCAATGAGGCTCTTTCGGCCCGGCGTAATCCGCACCCAAGGAGGATTGAAATAATGGTCAGGTTACGGCAACTCAGAAGCCCGTCACCATCTGATTTCTCAAGAAACGTGACCACGCATCAACACAGATTCACTCAACTGGGCCGGGCAGCAGTTCAGAATTTCTACAGGAATTTATAGTGCTTCGCGCCTTGACTCATGGAGCTAGCAGTGGAAAGAGACTAGGACATGGGAGCATCACTTTTTACGTGCCTCAGCTTCAGCCAGCCATCCTCGGCGCAACGTCTCCACAGGGATACTGGATAGGTACGGCTTGATATCGAGAATGGGCGTTCCATCGAGCATGTCAACGCCTCGAACGTGGAGCTGTCGGTTCTCGCGTCGAAGCAGCTCGACAACGGTGAGACCAATTGGGTTCGGTCGACGGGGAGATCGAGTGGCAAACACGCCGTGCGGCCTATCGTCGAAAGGCGGTGTGCCGATCAAATCGAAGTTACGGGATCGATCGAACTCCCAGATGGCGAACAAATGCGAGAAACCCTCGATGTGGGTGAGTCCAAGCTCGAATTCTGGCAGAATTTTGAGCACACCTTCTGCCTCGTGTTTCGTGTTAAGACCCTTCGGAATATCGGCGGTATCTTTGTAAGGGCTGCTCACAAATCCAATCGGCTGGGGAACAAACATATAAGCCAGTGCCTCCCCTTATCATCATAATTGCGAATGGAAGGTGCAGATTCAGTTGCCATATGTGAGCTATTTTCGATTCGCGATAACAGATGGGATGAGAAGGCGGTCTCCAGCGGGATGCGTTACCAGCGCCGCTCAAATTGATATTCGTCTTCGTCTTCGACTTCGACGTCAGCCACAACCACGGCCACCATCTTTTTATGGACATCGATTCCCGCCATCCTGTAGGGCATAGGCTTCCTCCTGGCGGGAATGGAGAACGTGTCGGGCTTACATTAACCTGGTCTCGGGCTATCGCCGCTCCCACAGGGGAGAGACAACGCACCATTTATTCGCTCGATCACGCACGCTTCGGATCAAACTTACATTCGGCCTTAGCATCTCCACTGTCATTTCGATCTCGCCACTCCCAGCCGTTCTGGATTATTACTCGGAACTGAGCGATTTTCATGGAATTTCGCGGGCCGAAGGCCCAACTCAACTTACATGGATGCCCGTCATCCGGGAGCTACTCGTGCGCCGCAGACCAAATGCATGGCCGCCCTGCGCATAGACATGCATCCCCACGGGAACCAGCCTTCTTCAGCGCGATGTAGTAGGCCAGTGAATCGTCTACGTTGTCCACGCGTTCATCCTCAGCCTGCAACAAAAATGTAGGCGGAGTCTGGCTATAGAGCGGGCCTTCTGCCCTTGGCAAGTGGAAGGGATTCAAGACTCGCCACACTAGAAGCTATCTCGCCAATGAAGCTAGTGAATAAACAGTTGCAATATGGATGAAGTTGCAGCAAAACGGAGGCATGGCTGATCTAAGCGATGCGCAATGGGATTATGTCCCGGGTTTTTGTGGAGTGGCAGCAGAAAAGCCGGATGGATGGACGTGGGGGACGCTGGGGTGACGCGCGACAGGTGCTCAACGGGGTACTGTGGATTCTTGCGCACCGGGGCACCGTGGAAGGACTTGCCGGCTCGCTGTGAGATAGCTTCTAGTGTCCTCTCGGACGGGCCGACTACGCGTCGCTTGGCCACTTCGTGGCATGTGTACCGGACTTGGTGACGCTGGCTGTATAGGGCCTCACGTTGCTCGGCGTATGCACAAGATGACGTTTTCGCATAAGCCTTATATCGTTATAAGCGGGACCGATTGCGATGCCTGATGGCGATCTGCCACGGTCTCCGGGATTGGGGACAGGAGTGTTCACGAAGATTATGACGACGAAACTGGACGAAGCCGCCAAACAGGACTTTAAAGCTGAAGTATTGGAGTGGATTGAGGCGTTTGACGACGTCGTTGCGCAGGACTGGGAGCAGGGTGCGGAGCTGCTGGGTGCGTTGCGACGGCGTGCGCGCGAGGCCGGGGTGCCGACGCCGAGCGAGATGACGACGCCGTACCGGAACACGATTCCCAAGCATGACGAAGTGCCGTATCCTGGCGACAGGAAGCTGGAGAAACGGGTGGAGTCGCTGCTTCGCTGGAATGCGCTGGCGATGGTCCATGGGCAAAACAAGAAAGATCCGGGGATTGGTGGGCATATCTCGACGTACTCTTCGCTGGCTACGCTGCTTGAGGTTGGGTTCAATCACTTCTTCAGGGCGAAGTATCTCGGGGCTGACGGCCAGGATCAGCCTGGAGACTTTATTTATTTTCAAGGGCACGCTTCGCCGGGGGTGTATGCGCGGGCTTATCTGGAGGGGCGATTCGATGAGGCTCGACTGAAGAACTTCCGGCATGAGTTGCGCGATACGCCGGGGTTGTCTTCCTATCCGCACCCGTGGCTAATGCCGGATTTCTGGAACTTTCCTACGGTGTCGATGGGGATCGGGCCGCTGAATGCGATCTATCAGGCGCGGTTTATGCGGTATCTGGAGCATCGTGGATTGATTCAGCCGACGGAGCGCAAGGTTTGGGCGTTCCTTGGCGACGGCGAGACGGACGAGGTGGATTCGCTGGGTGCGATCTCGCTGGGTGCGCGGGAGAAGCTGGACAACCTGATCTTCGTTGTCAATTGCAATCTTCAAAGACTTGACGGGCCGGTGCGCGGGAACAAGCGGATCATCGACGAGTTGGAAGGGGTGTTCCGTGGAGCGGGATGGAACGTCATCAAGGTGATCTGGGGTTCGGACTGGGATGCGCTGTTTGAACGCGACCATACGGGGCTGCTGCTGCGACGCATGGAAGAGTGTGTCGATGGTGATTTTCAGACGTTCAAGGCGAAGGATGGCGCGTTTCTTCGCGAACACTTCTTTGGCAAGTACCCGGAGCTGCTGGAGCTGGTGAAGGACTATAGCGACGATGAGTTGTTGCGGTTGCATCGCGGCGGACATGATCCGGCGAAGATCTACAACGCATACAAGTGGGCGATGGAGCATAAGGGTGGCCCGACGGTGATTCTTGCCAAGACGGTGAAGGGTTATGGGATGGGAACGTCGCAGTCTCGCAATGCGACGCACAACGAGAAGAAGCTGACCGATGAGGGCCTGGCGGCGTTTGTGAAGCAGTTCGATATTCCGATTCCTGAGGCGGCGGCGAAGGACGGATCGTTTTACCGACCTGCGCCGGATTCGCCGGAGCTGACGTACATGCAGGCTCGGCGCAAGGAGCTAGGCGGGTATCTGCCGAAGCGTGAGGTTACGAAGCTGGAGTTCAAGGCGCCGGGGCTGGATCAGTTCGGCGAGTGGCTGGCTGGGTCGAACAAGCGTGCGGTTTCGACGACGATGGGATTTGTCAGTATTCTGCGGCACCTGATGAAGGACCCGAAGATCGGCAAGCTGATTGTGCCGATTGTGCCGGATGAGGGACGCACGTTCGGTCTGGAGTCGGCGATCAAGCAGGTGGGCATCTATGCTCCGGAGGGACAGAAGTATGAGCCGCACGACAAGGACATGCTGCTGAGCTATCGCGAGGAGCAGGATGGGCAGATTCTGGAGGAGGGGATTACTGAGGCGGGGTCGATGGCTTCGTTTACCGCTGCGGGCACGGCGTATGTGAACTATAAAGTGCCGACGGTTCCCTTCTACATGTACTACTCGATGTTTGGGTTTCAGCGCATCGGGGATATGGTTTGGGCGTTTGCAGATTCGCGCGGCAAGGGCTTTTTGATGGGCGGGACGGCTGGACGCACGACGATGCTGGGCGAAGGCCTGCAGCATCAGGATGGGCATAGCGTGGTGCTAGCGAGCACGGTGCCGACCTGCCTGACGTACGATCCGGCGTATGTGTATGAGATGGCGGTGGTGATTCAGGATGGAATGAGGCGGATGTATGAGAAGGGCGAAGACATCTTCTACTACATCACGATGTACAACGAAGACTACGCCATGCCGGCGATGCCGGAGGGTGTGACTGAGGGGATTCTGCGCGGGATGTATAAGCTGAAGCCGGCGGCGGGCGAGGCGACGGTGCAGTTATTTGGCAGCGGAACGATTCTGAACGAGGTGCTGCTTGCGCAGGAGATTCTGGCGACGAAGTATGGTGTGAATGCCGATGTTTGGAGCGTAACCAGCTACACCGAGCTGCGGCGCGATGCGCTGGCGGTGGAGCGGTGGAACCGGCTGCATCCGGCGGAGAAGGAGAGGGTTCCGTATCTGCTGACGGCGCTGGGCGATGCGAAGGGGCCGATTGTTGCCGCGAGCGATTACATGAAGGCGGTGCCGGATGTGCTGTCTCCGTGGCTGCCGTCGCGGCTGGTTGCGCTGGGGACGGACGGCTTTGGGCGGAGTGACAACCGCGAGCATCTGCGGAGGCACTTTGAGATCAGTGCGGAAGCTATCGTTGGCGCTACGTTGTCAAAGCTGGCGCGTGAAGGTAAGTTCAAAGCTAAGGCTGCACAGAAAGCGATGGAAGAGCTGGGGCTGGATGTGGAAGCGGCCGATCCGGCTAAAGCCTAGACGAGTTCGGGATTGCGTTGAACCAGAGAGGGTTCCTTTTGGAGCCCTCTCTTTTTGTAAATGGAGGGTTGGTTGAGCGAGACAGGGCTGCACGAGAATCCGCTGGTGCCGAACAAGAAGCTGCGACAGATGTATGTGGCGATGGTCGAGGCACGGGTGCTGGATGAGCACATCTTGAGGCTGCAAAAGAAGGTGAAGGTGCGACGAAGGCTGGAGCCGATTCGCGGGCAGGAGGCTTGCCGGGTGAGCACGGCGATTGATCTGGGGCAAGGTGATCTGGTGAGCGACTCGCAGGCGGGGGTGGTGATGGATCTGATTGCCGGGGCCAAGGTCGATTCCCTGTTGAAGCGCGTGGCTGCACTTCATTCGGGCAAAAAGATCAAGAATGCGAAGGCGGCTGGGATTTCGGCGCGGCTGCTGCCTTGGATCGAGGATGCGGGCGAGCGGTTGAGGCTGGCGATGGGTGCTGCGCTTTCTTTTAAGACTTTGGGACAGGCGAATGTTATGGTCGCCTATGTTCGCCATGGTGAGGTCGCCAGGGGAGTATGGCGGCAGGCGCTGGGGCTCGCATCGAAGCTGGAGCTGCCGGTGATTTTTGTGGTTCTGCCTGCTGTGAAGGGAGAGAAGAGGAATGGCATGGCTAACCTCAGCGCGAAGACCGCGCGTTGGGGAGTGCCTGGAATCCCTGTCGATGCTACGGATGCGGTGGCGCTGTATCGGGTGGCGCAGGAGTCGATGGGACGGACTCGGGGCGGGGATGGCCCGGTGTTGATTGAGTGTATACAGCGCCGCGTGGAGAGCAAGGGCGTGGGTGCATCGGCCGATCCTCTGGAGGAGATGGCAAGGTTTCTGGTCGGTCGCAACGTTTGCACGAAGGCGTGGCTGGAGAGCGCGGGCGAGGGGCTGCGCAGACGGATTGCGGCGGTAAAGCAGTAAATCCTTGTACTTAGGGAGACACTTGTTTGCAACTGCAACCGCGGGGCTGTCCGCGATTACACTGGAATCTGCAATTCAAGTAACAGGCATTGAGGTGCGAGTGCGGACCAGGGGTTCTTTTTCTTTTGCGGCGCTGACGCTATGCGCTGCTTCGACTGCTTTTGCGCAGACGCCGAGTTCTACTCCTGCTCCAACTCCTGCTCCTCCAGGATCGGCGCCCGCGCCGACTCCCGATCCGGCTGGCACGATCCCTTCGGCTCCTGCGTATCCGGCGTACGCGCCGAAGCAACAACCCCAGACCCCTCCGGCTGCGCCTATCCCGGAGAAGAAAGGGCCGGTAGTGGCGCCACCTGCGCAGCCTACTCCGCGGGCCCCGTACACTAGCTATCCCGCATATGCCCCGGTGGCGCTGAAGCCTCCGCCAGACCGGTTGGGTTCGGTCTATATTCCGCTGGACAGCTGGATGTATCCGGCGTTGACGCGGCTGTACAGCATGGGATTTCTCGACACGATGTACCTGGGGATGCGGCCTTACACGCGGCGGAGCCTGCTGCATATGTTGATGGCGACCAAGGACTCTATCCTCGACAGCGACAATGACGAGGCACAGGAGATCTTTGCAAAGTTATGGAGGGAGTTGAGCGCGGAGATCCCAAGCGGCAACGTGGACCGAGGCCTGGTGTACGGGCTGGACTCTTCCTATACACGCTTTCTCGGGATCAGCGGACCAATACTGCGGGACAGCTATCATCTGGGCCAGACGATCAACAACGATTATGGACGGCCGTACGAGAACGGCTTCAACAATATCGCTGGTGTTTCGACCACCGCGGAGTGGGGGGCTTTTTCGTTGTACGTGAGGGGAGAGTACCAGCATGCTCCGTCGGGCACGGGATACTCCGCTGCGCTGGCGAGGCAGCTGTCCCTCATCGATGAGATCGGGTACACGGGACCGCAGACTACGATTCCCGCCGACCCGATCGTCGAACAAAATCCCTTTCGATTAGTTGAGGCGTATGCCTCCGCTCATCTGCTGGGACATGAGATCTCCGGCGGCAAGACCGACGCGTGGCTTGGGCCTGCGGCGGGCAGCTCGATGGCGTGGTCGAATAACGCTGAGAATATCTATTCGTTGCGTGTCAATCGCGTGGAGCCTCTGAATATTCGCTATATTTCGAAGCTGTTTGGACCGGTACGATATGACTTTTTCGTTGGGAGCCTGAAGGGGCATAGCGTTCCAAGATCACCGTGGGTGCACTCTGAGATGTTTTCCTTCCGCCCTTCGGAGAACTTCGAGTTCGGGTTTCAGCGAACGGTCATCTGGGGTGGCGAGGGTCATGCGCCAGTGACACTGAGCACGTTTTTTCACAGCTTTTTCGATACGAACGACACTGCCGGCGCCGAGAAGATTGGGCGCAACGATCCTGGTGCGCGGTTCAGCGACTTCAATGCTTCTTACCGGTTGCCCTACCTGCGCCGTTACGTGACGTTCTACGTGGATTCGATTGTGCATGATGACGTGACTCCCATCAGCGCTCCGCGGCGATCGTCTTACCGGACGGGCCTGTATGTTTCGCAGATTCCCAGGCTGAATAAGCTGGATTTCAGAGTCGAGGCCGTGTCGACCGATCCGGATGTCGGGCCAGCCCATGCCGGACAGTTTGCCTATTGGGAGATCATCCAACTACAGGGGTACACCAACAAAGGAATCATCATGGGCGACTGGATTGGCCGCGAGGCGAAGGGCGGCCAGGCATGGTTGACGTATCATTTGTCCGGCAATGAGTGGGTGCAGCTGGAGTATCTCAATAAGAAGACGCCGGCCAACTTCATTCCGGGCGGAACGACCCAGAACCAGTTCAAGGCGAGCGTGGTGAAGCGGCTGGGCAAGGACGTGGAACTGAACGCATGGGTTCAGTACGAAGGATGGAAGGCACCGATCTACAAGCCGGGACTACAGAAAGATACCTCGGTTGCGGTGCAGTTTACCTGGTATCCGAAGCTGCACAACTATCCGGGACTGCGTTAGAGCGGAATCAAGGTAGGTGTACACGTTACCGCTGGTTTAAAAACAAAGACGAAACACAGGGGTCCTTCACTCCGTTCAGGATGACGGCTTGAAAGGGAAAGAATTGGATACAACCATCCGGGATTGAATTAGCTGCAGGACTGCGTTAGCTGACCGGCTGATCGATCCTCGATGGAGCGGGCTGATGGACGCACGCCCTGAAGTATTCGAGAGATTTTTCCAGGCCGTGGCGCAGTTTGATCTTGGGCTCCCAGCCGAGGAGCTGTTTTGCGCGGGTGATATCAGGACGGCGGCGGGTGGGGTCATCCTGTGGGAGGGGCTCGAAGAGTATCCCGGTTTGGGCGCCGGTGACGGCTAGTATCTCGCGAGCACACTCGAGGATGGTCCATTCGTCCGGATTGCCGATGTTGACGGGGAGATGCTCCTCGGAGCGCGACAGACGCAGAATGCCGTCGATGAGGTCGGAGACATAGCAGAAGCTGCGCGTCTGGGAGCCGTCGCCGTAGATGGTCAGGGGTTCGCCTTGCAGGGCCTGCACCATGAAGTTCGAGATGACACGGCCGTCGTTGGGCTGGAGCCTGGGGCCGTAGGTGTTGAAGATGCGGACGAGATGAGTATCGACACCGTAGTAGCGGTGATACGCCATAGTGGCGGCCTCGGAGAAGCGCTTGGCTTCGTCGTAGACGGAGCGCGGGCCTACCGGGTTGACGTGACCCCAGTAGGTCTCGACCTGAGGATGGATCTCGGGGTCGCCGTAGCACTCGGAGGTGGAGGCGTGAAGATAGCCGGCCTTATATTTGCGAGCGAGGTCGAGGGTATTGATGGTGCCGGCAGAGCCGACGAGGAGGGTCTCGACACCGAGGCGGGTGTAGTCGATGGGGCTGGCCGGCGAGGCGAAGTTGAAGATGAAGTCGACCTTGCCCGCATCGAAGGGCCGGGTGATGTCCTTTTCGAGGAAGCTGAAGCGGCTCTCGCTGGCGAGATGGCTTAGGTTGGCGAGATTGCCGGTGCTGAGGTTATCGACACCGATCACCGAGTTCCCTGCGGCGAGCAGCGAGTCACAAAGATGAGAGCCGAGAAAGCCGGCTGCTCCAGTGACAAGAATGTTTCGTGACATCATGACTACCTTTCTTCCGTTGAAGCATCCGTCATTTGATGCTGTTTCCAGGGGACGAGGTGCCGGATACCTTGCGTAAGATTCAGCTAAACGCCGTAGACGCGGGTATCAGACGGTGGACGATAGCGAGTGGAGTTCCCGCACAGGATACGCTGCCGGCCGACCTATGCTGAGATAGGTAAAGCTGTGCTTCACCATGATATCGGGATCGTAAAGGTTGCGACCGTCAATGACGATTGGATAGCGAAGGGTCTTATTGAGCCGGGGGAGATCCAAGGTGGCGAACTCCGCCCAGTCAGTGAGGATGAGGAGGGCGTCGGCATCTTCGGCTGCGGCGTAGGCGTCAGCGGCATAACGGAGATTAGGGCCGGCGGGAAGCACCTCTTGGGTACGCTTCATCGCGGCAGGGTCATAAGCAGCCACGGAGCAACCCTCGGCAAGCAGCATTTCGACGACATCGATCGCCGGCGACTCCCGAATGTCATCGGTCTCTCCCTTGAAGGCCAGGCCGAGGATGCCGATACGCTTGCCGCGAAGGGTCCACAGGGCGGAGCGTACCTTGTTGAGGAAGCGCTTCTTCTGCTGGCCATTGATCTTTTCGACTTCGGTCAGGAGGCTGAAGTCGATGCCGAGTTGCTCCGCCACGGAACGGAAGGCGGCTACGTCCTTGGGAAAGCAGGAGCCGCCGTAGCCGATGCCGGGACGAAGGAATTTGGGGCCGATGCGGCTGTCGAGACCGATGCCGCGGGCTACCTGCTCGACGTTGGCGTTGGCGGCTTCGCAGAGGTTGGAGACGGCGTTGATGAACGAGATCTTCATGGCCAGAAAAGCGTTGGAGGCGTGCTTGATAATCTCGGCGCTTTTAGTGGTGGTCAACAGGAGCGGCGGCGGTTCGGCGCCGTTGCAGGAGCCGGCGATGGCATTGTTTTGTTTGTAGTAGACGCCACTGGTGAGCGGGAGATAGATGCGGTTGAGCACTGCAGCGGCGCGTTCGCTGTCGGCACCGACGACGATGCGATCGGGATGAAGGAAGTCGGCTACGGCAGTTCCCTCGCGAAGGAATTCAGGGTTGGAAACGACATCGAATAAGTGACGGGCGACGCCGTTGCGCTCCATCGAACGGGTCACCCACTCGTTGGTGTAGACGGGAACGGTGCTTTTTTCGACGATGACTTTATAGCTGGTGAGGGAGCGAGCAATCTCGCAGGCGACCGCTTCAACGTAGGAAAGATCTGCATCGCCGGCCTCGCTCTGGGGGGTTCCGACAGCGATGAAGATGGCTTCGCACTCGCGGGTGGCCTCGGCTAGATCGGTCATGAACCGAACCTTGGTATTGCGGTACTTTTCCAGAAGCTCTGGGAGGTAGTTTTCGTGGATAAGCGAGTCGCCTCCCTGGAGAGCAGCGACCTTGCGTTCGTCATTGTCCACACAGATGACGTCGTGACCCATCTCCGCGAAACAAACGGCTGCAACAAGACCGACATATCCAGACCCTACAACGGCAATTTTGATGTTTTCACTCATGGCGTGGTGATGTTGTTCCTCATGGTTGAGGATAAACGAATGTTTGAATAATCAAGAGCATCCAGGGTTAATCTGCTTTTTTTGAATCGCCGCGGCGGCGTCTCGATCTAATCTTCCTTCGGCAAGGTCCACTCGGGTAGACTAGGAATAATGGGTTCACAAAATACGCAGCCGCCGCTCGTGGGTGTTCCGGAGACGAACCCGAGTGGGTTCAGTACTACGGTTACAGATACTACTTTGTCTGAAGCGCTGATTGTGCTGCGGAAACGACGCTGGGTTCTCATTATTGCTGTGCTCCTCGGCCTGGCGTACGGGGTTTACAAAGCGGAGTCTCAACCGAAGTTGTATAACGCGTATGGCCGAATCCAGGTGCGGTCTGGCTCGTCGAATGAGTACAAGGTGAGCGCGTCACAAGGCTACGAGGGCGATGCCGGCTCGAAGATGTTGACCGAGATCGAGATCCTGAAGAGCGATACCTTGATGCTGACGGTTTGTCGCGAGATGGACCTGTCGAATAACGCGGATTTTCTTGAGAGCAAGGGACCCGTACCTCACACCTCGCTGGACGATGGGGTTGTTCGACAAGATACAGTCCATCGCCTGCAGAGCAATCTGCAGGTTGCGATAGTTCCAAAGACAGATATTATTCGCATCAGTTATAACAGCTTGAATCCGAAGCTGTCCGCAGACATCGTCAACCGGGTCATTCAGGACTACATACATCGCAGCTATCAGACGCGATTCGAATCCTCACGGCAGGTTTCGGACTTTCTCTCAGGCACACTGGAAGGCCTGAAACAAGAGGTGGAGACGTCGCAAGAGCAGATGATGGACATGCAGCGACGGCTGGGGATTCTGGGGTTCGATCCGGCGCATAATCAAATCAGCGCTTCGCTGGACGATCTTGCCAGGGCTGCGGGGGCGGCGAAGTTAGCTCGAATTATTGCGGAAGCTCGTTACCGTGTCGTGAGCGGAATGGACCCCAACACGATTGAAGGCGCGATCGAGCTGACTCCGGGGACCGCGCCGGGAGAGTTGAATGTGCTGCGCGGACAACTGGCCTCAGCAAAGGCGAGCTATGCGCAGCTGGGATCTTCGTTGGCACCGAATCATCCTCAAATGAAGGCGCTGAAGGCGGAGATCGATGAGCTCGCCAAAGAGATTGACGCTGAACAGACTCGTCTGCTGCTTCAGGCAAAACAGAACTACATCGTCGCGCGCGCGAATGAAGATCAGACCACTGCGGCCCTGGAAGCTCAGAAGTCAGACGCTTATAAGTTAAGGGATCAACTGGTGGAATATACGATACGCCAGCGGGAGTTTGAAGAAAACCGGAATCTGTACGACAGCCTGCAGCAGCGTCTGCGGACCGCGAGCGTTCAGTCGGGGCTGGAGTCGCTGGAGATCGAAATCGTCGATCGAGCATTGCCTCCTGCAAATCCTGTGCTGCGGCCGCAGTCAACCGTGATCCTTACCGCGCTGGTCTTCAGTCTTCTGGGCGGCATCGTGACGGCCTTCCTGATGGAGAGCCTGGACACCGGATTGCGGAGTATCGCGGAGATCGAGAGCATCACGGAGCTGCCGTCGCTCGCCATTATTCCGCGCGCACGGCGGTCTTCGGCCGATCAGGCAGGAACTCTGACGACGGCGCAACGGAATATCGGTATCTTGACGCAGCCGAAGTCGCAGTTCGCCGAGTCTTTCCGCTCGTTACGAACGTCGCTTCTGCTATCGACCGCCGGGCATCCTCCGAAGATTATTGTGTTGACAAGTGCTACGCCATCGGAAGGCAAGACGACGGCGGCGAGCAATCTAGCGGCGATCCTGGCGCAGCGGGACACACGCGTTCTGCTGATCGACGGAGACCTTCGCCGGCCTAACATCCATCACCGGTTCGGTTTGAATGGCAAGGTCGGCCTGACCACGGTGCTGACTGGGGCGACCACACTGGAAGGAACAGTGCAGAGCGTGCCTGAGATCCCGAACCTCGACATTCTGCCCAGCGGACCGGTTCCTCCATTTCCGACAGAGATGTTGAGCTCTGGAGCGATGGAGGCCATTCTCAAGCGCTGTGCAGAGATTTACGACTATGTGGTCATCGACTCTCCGCCGATTCTCTCGGTTACCGACGGCGTCATTCTCGCGCGACAGGCAGACGCTGTGGTTCTCGTAGTGCGTCACGGCAAGTCGAGCAAACATGTGGTGCGGCGAGCGAGGGACATTCTGCTGCGCTCGGGCGCTGGCATTACCGGTATTGTGCTGAACGCTGTCGATCTCAACTCGCCGGAGTACTACGGGTACTACGGGTACTCGGGTTACTCGTACTCGAGCGTGGACTCCGAGAGCTGGGAGTCGCAGGCGGCCTCCGGTGACCCGGCGCGCAAATCCGGGGAGACTGAGCGATGAGACAGGGACACGATATTCTCCGGAGTGGCGTTGCGGTCGAGCGTAGGTTGCGGCTTCGCGGCGCGTGGCTAACCCTCGCTCTGTTTCTTGTGGCGGCTGTATCTGGCTGGCCGGCCCAGGCCCAGTTCAGCGGACCGGCGCTCGGGTCTTCTACCGTGATCAATCCGCCGATAAAGATAACGACCGATCCGGCGATCCTCTTTCCAGGCCATCGGGACGTTTATCTCGGGCATGAGGATCTTCTTGCAATACGCATCTACGGGAATCCGGACTATACTCCGACAGCACGTATAGGCCTTGATGGCACGATTCAACTTCCTTTGATCGGCAGCGTGCCGGTAGAAGGGTTGACGGTGCATCAAGCACAGGATCTGATTGCGCAGCGACTGGTGGCTGCCGGCATGTATCGCGATCCTCAGGTGTCGATCCAGATTACGGATTCTCCAAATCTGATCGCTACAGTTGTTGGAGAGCTGCATGGCGTTGTGCCTATCATCGGGGAGAGACGGCTCTACGACGTATTCGCGGCAATAGGCGGCGGCGGCGGATTTTCAAGTACAGGTACGACGATAGTGCTTGGAGCCGGCGGACTACCGGCCACGGCAAGTCACATTATTACGATCAACCGTCCCGGCGTGCCGGAGCCAATCGTGATCGACCTGGGAACAGATCCTTCCAAGAGCTCGCTGGCCAATATACCGATCTTTCCCCGAGACACGATCATTGTTCCACGCGTGGGCGTGGCTTATCTGCTTGGAGCGTTCAAGGTTCAAGGCGCCATACCTCTTGCGCAAAACTCGCCGATGACCTTGATGAAGGTGGCCGCACTTGCGGGTGGTCCAGGCTGGGAAGGTAAGATGAACGATCTCCGAATCATTCGCTCGGTTGGGCTCAATCGCCAGGTAGTTCGTGTCGATATCCAGAAAGTGATCAGCGGCCGGGCACCCGACCCTGTCATTCAAGCGGAAGATATTGTCTTTCTCCCTACCAACCCAATGAAGGCGGCGATCAAGTCGGGGGGAATCGGTACTTTGCTTGGCATTGTTTCGGTTCTGCTCGTCACTGCTGGAATATAGCGACTGACGCAACATCCGGGCGCGCAACCTGGAGGTCCGTTCGAGACCCGATACCATATATGGTTTTACCTTCGTCTGCTATGGACAACCGATTGAAAAGCAAGGTGAGGCTGGCTTATCTGGTGAGCCATCCCATTCAATATCAAGCACCGCTGCTGCGCCGGATCGCACAGGAGCCGGATATCGATCTGACTGTATTCTTTGGTTCGGACTTTTCGGTTCGCGGCTATAAGGACGAGGGATTCGGCGTGGGCGTGAAGTGGGACGTGCCGCTAGTGGATGGGTACCGTCATGAATTTCTGCCGGTGATTCGTGACAGTGCCAGTCCAGGGACATGGAGCCCGTTGAACTATGGCATCTTCAGCCGTCTGCAGGGGAACACAAGAGCTGCGGGGTTCGATGTGCTGTGGGTGCATGGGTATTCTTCGCTGAATGCGCTGCAGGCGATGTTGTCTGCAAAGTCGCTGGGCATACCCGTGCTGGTTCGGGCGGAGCCGTGGCTTGGGGACCGTGATCGAAGTGGACCAACACTGGCGGCAAAGCGGCTGTTCTTCAAGCTGCTGCGCGGACTGGTCGATGGCGCGCTCCCGATCGGGACGCTGAACGCGGAGTATTGGCGGCATTATCTGGGGGAGGATTTTCCGCTGTATCGAATGCCCTACGCGGTCGACAATGATTATTTTCAAAGTCGTTGCGAGGAGGCTCGGGAGGGACGGGCAGCATTGCAGAACGAGCTGAAACTGGACCCCGCGCGGCCGGTAATCCTGTTTGCATCGAAGCTGCAAACTCGCAAACAGTGCGGGGACCTGATTGAGGCTTACAAGAAGCTCTCGCTGGAGCCAGGGATGGAACCATGTCCCTATCTTGTGATCGTTGGCGATGGGGAGGAGCGCGCTGCGCTGGAGAGGCAGGCTGCCGACAGCGGGTTGGATGGAATTCGGTTTTGTGGTTTCAGGAACCAATCGGAGCTTCCCCGGTTCTTCGACATAGCAACGGTCTTTGTCCTGCCTTCACGACATGAGCCCTGGGGGCTGATTGTGAACGAGGTGATGAATGCCGGGCGGGCTGTGATCATCTCTGACGATGTGGGATGTCAGCCGGATCTTGTTGAGGATGGCGCTGAAGGGTGTGTCTTCCCTGTTGGAGATGTTGCAGCTTTGACCGATGCTCTACGAAGAGTGCTGGCAACGCCGGCGACAGCGGTCGCGATGGGACAACGTGGCCTGGTGAAGATTCGGCGATGGGACTTCGAGGAAGATGTTCGCGGTCTGAGGCACGCGATTGCACAGGTCACGCGAAAGATAACAGCATAGTGCTCACCGACTTCATTGCCGTATCGACGGCAAATCCTGCTGATATTCTGAGAAGTAACGGAAAAAAACTGATGCGGATTCTCCACATTATCGGAACACTGGACCCGGCGGCCGGCGGACCGACGGAGTCCGTGCGAGTCTTGCTAAGCTACGGCCCCATCGGCTATACGGGTGAGGTGGTCACGCTGGATGATCCGTCGGCACCCTATCTGAGCGATATCGGATTTCCGGTGCATGCGCTTGGGCCGACAAATACCAAGTATGGGTTCAATTCGAAGCTGTTGCCATGGCTGAGAGATAATCGTCACCGTTTTGATGGCGTCGTGGTGAATGGACTATGGCAGTACTGCGGGTATGCGGCGTGGCGCACGCTGGCAGGAAATACGCCCTATGTCGTGTTTACCCACGGTATGCTCGATCCTTACTTCAAGCATGCGTTCCCGCTGAAACACATAAAAAAATGGCTCTACTGGATTCCGGCGGAGTACTGGATCCTGCGTGCAGCGTACCGCGTGCTGTTTACGTCGAAGGCAGAGAAACGGCTTGCGGAGCAGAGCTTTTGGCTGCATCGCTGGAACGCATATGTGGTGCCGTATGGCGCGAGCGGGCCGACGGGCGATCCTGAAGTGCAGAAGCGGGCCTTTTTTGCGAAGTGTCCTGAAGCGAAGGGCAAGCGGTATCTGCTTTTTCTTGGGCGCATTCATCGCAAGAAAGGGTGCGATCTGCTGATCGACGCTTTTGCGGAGGTTGCTGCGGACGATCCGGACCTCTATCTGGTAATGGCCGGTCCCGATCAACAGTCGTGGAGCGCGAAGTTGAAAGCGACTGCGGCGAGCGCGGGAATCGGTGACCGCATCTTCTGGCCTGGCCTGATCACTGGCAACGCAAAATGGGGGGCCTTCTTCGGTTCAGAGGCATTCATCCTGCCTTCGCACCAGGAGAACTTCGGGATTGCGGTGGCGGAGGCCCTGGGGTGCGGTAAACCCGTGTTGCTTGCCGACAAGGTGAATATCGCAGAGGAGATTGCGGAAGATGGCGCGGGGTTGATGGAGTTGGACACGGCGGAGGGGACGTTGCGTCTGCTGCAACGGTGGATTGGCATGACCATTGAAGAGCGGCAGCGTATGGCGGACCTTGCGTATCAATGCTTCCATCGCCGGTACGATATGCGAGAGAATGCAAAGGCGATCATCCGGCTGTTTGGGACCGCCACAGTTCCTGTTCCCGCCGCTGTTGATTCGGAATAGGTGTTGAATCGATGGCAAAGCAGATTCACTACAACGCGGCGGAACATATCCCGGCGGATACAGCGGCCGACCCGTACCTTCGACCGGCGTTTTCGTTGCGTGACCGGCTACGACGGCTGAGCTGGAACATCTGCTGGGCGTTGCTGTATAGAACGTCACCGAGACCGTTACATTCCTGGAGATCGTTTCTTCTGCGTCTGTTCGGGGCGGCGATGGGGGCGAATTGCCACTTCTATCCGCGCTCGAAGGTGTGGGCTCCGTGGAATTTGATCTGTGCCGATCAGGTTACGGCGGGAGATGGCACTGAGATCTACAATCCTGCACCGGTCACGCTAGGCTCGCATGCAATCTTGTCGCAGGATGCGTATGTGTGCGCCGCCACGCACGACTATGACGATCCGGCATTTCCGCTGATCGCGTACGCAATGCACATTGGAGCCTATGCATGGGTGTGCGCTCGGGCTTCTATTGCCCCTGGAGTGAATGTGGGCGAGGGTGCGGTGCTTGGACTGGGATCGGTTGCGACGCGGAGCCTGGATGCCTGGACGGTGTATGCAGGGGTGCCTGCCGTCAAGGTGAAGGATCGGGTCCCCCGACAATGACGTGCAGTTCGTGACCGGAGTAACAGCTAAGTGGGACTGAAGCCCCGCTCTTTTTTCACGTTGACTTGATACTTAGCCTCGTAGCTTTGCCAGGAGATCGGTTGGGTGGACTGGTTTGGCAAGAATCTCGAATTCGTGGCCCTGTGTCCGGGCCTTTTCGAGCAGATCGGCGGTTGCGGCTTGACCTGAGAAGAGCAGGATTTTGCACTTCGGAAGCTTACTGCGAGTGATGATTGCTGCTTCTATGCCGGTCATACCGGTCATGATGACGTCGCTGATGAGCATATCGGGCTGAAAGCTCTCGAGCGACTCGACGGCCTTTTCTCCGCTGAACACTGCGCGTGCCTCAAATCCCGCCTGGTTCAAGATAATTGCCAGAGTGTTGGCAATTACCTGCTCGTCGTCGGCGACCAGTACCTTGGGTTTTGATGTGGTGGCGGTTGTTGGATCTGCCATGCTGAGTGTCCCCAAATTTGAAGGTAAAAGTTCAGTTTTAATGTAACGTTCACAGGTACCGGATTGCCTTTTAGCCTGCACAATAATGATACGCTGGGCGAAGAGTTGGTTGACGCTAACCGTCAAATTCACAGAGAACGCATACTGTACTACAAAAATTCTTATGCAGCCAGCCATCATACGCGTCGAACAAGTCGAGAAATACTACGCGCAGCCGAGCGAGAACCGCATTCAGGTGATCTCGCCGACCGATCTCTCCATCACGGCTGGAGAGATCGTGGCGTTGCTTGGGCCATCAGGTTCAGGAAAATCTACGCTGCTTCGCATGTTGACGGGCTTGTCGACGCCTTCGGCAGGCGAGGTGTACTGGCACGAACAACCGATTGCAACGGCCAACGTGAATGTGTCGATTGTGTTTCAAAGCTTTGCCCTGTTTCCGTGGCTTACTGTGCTGGAAAACGTGGAAGCACCGCTGAAGGCGCGAGGCATGGAGCCGGCGGAGAGGCGCAAGCGCAGCCTGAAGATTCTCGACACGGTCGGGTTGGACGGCTTTCAGGCGGCGTATCCCAAGGAGCTCTCCGGCGGGATGCGGCAGCGCGTCGGCTTTGCGCGCGCGCTGGTTGTGGAACCAGAGGTTCTGTTTATGGATGAGCCGTTCTCTGCGCTGGATGTGCTGACGGCGGAGAACCTGCGCAGCGAACTGCTGGAGCTCTGGCAGAACAAGACGATTCCGACGCAGGCAATTTTTCTGGTTACGCACAACATTGAAGAGGCGGTCTTGTTGGCGGACCGCATCATCGTACTGGGCCGCAATCCTGGTCATGTTCGGACTGACTTCAGAGTCGCAATACAGCATCCGAGGGACCGAAAGGCGACGGCGTTTACGCAGCTAGTGGACTATATCTACAAAGTGCTGACCCAGCCCGATGCGCAGCCGCCGGCGCTACCGCAGACAGCAACCGGCAAAAAAGTCCGCGACCAGCGGGAGATGCACTACCAGATGCTGCCCCATGCGCGGCCGGGCGGCATCGCCGGTCTTCTAGAACTGGTGCTGGATCACAACGGCAAGGATGATATTTATCGGCTGGCGGATGATCTGGCGTTTGAGATCGATGATCTGTTGCCGATCGTTGATGCGGCGCAGTTGCTGGGCTTTCTCAAGGTGACTGAAGGCGACGCGGAGATTACGCCGACCGGCGCGGAGTATGCCAACTCGGAGATTCTGCGGCAGAAGGAGCTGTTTCGAAGCGCGGCCATGGAGAATGTGCTGCTGCTTCGCCAGATCGTGCGTGCGATTGAGTCCAAGAGTGACCGCAGTGTGCCCGAGGAGTTTTTTCACGACGTGCTGGATGAGCAGTTCAGCGAAGAGGAGACGCTGCGGCAGTTGGAAACCGCGATCAACTGGGGACGGTATGCCGAGTTGTTCGACTTCGATGCTTCGCGGCGGCGGTTTATTCAGTCGGAGAAGTTGCATCAAGAGGCGGAGGCCGCACCAACCGCGGAGATTGACGCGTGATTCGGTTTCCGGAGAGCTTCAGTAATATTCCCGGACGGGAGACACTGGCGCGCTCGCAGGTGTTGCAACGCAGTTGGCCGTTTGTGCTGGATATGTGTGTCGCGGGGATCGGGCTGGCCTGCTTTTATGGCGTGGTCTACATTGCGAAGTACTGGTTTGGAGGCGCACAGCCGGAGATCGTCATCTCGCAGAGTCCTCGTGCGCTGCCGCAGTATGCGTTTTATTCGATGGTGCGGATCGGGCTGGCGTATCTGTTGAGCCTCTTCTTCGCCATTGGCTATGGGTACCTTGCCGCCTACAACAAGCGGATTGAAGCGCTGATGATCGCCGCACTGGATATTCTGCAGTCGATTCCGGTACTCAGTTTTTTGCCTGGTGTGATGCTGGCGATGGTGGCGCTCTTCCCGAGGCGGCAGATTGGCGTGGAGATGGGCGCGATTGTGTTGATCTTCACCGGCCAGGTTTGGAATATGGCGTTCAGCTTTTATTCCTCGATCAAAAGCATTCCTCGAGAGCTCTCCGAGGCTGCCAGCATCTACAAATTTTCGCGCCTGCAAAAGCTGATCCAGTTGGAGCTGCCCTATTCAGCGATTGGCCTGGTGTGGAACTCGATAGTCTCGGTGGCGGGTGGATGGTTCTTCCTGATGGCTTGCGAGATGTTCGTACTTGGGACGCGGGACTTCCGGCTTCCTGGACTGGGCTCGTACCTGCAGACGGCAGCCGGAACGGGAAATTACGTAGCGATTACCTGGGGCCTGGTGACCATGATCTCGATTATTGTTGCGACCGATCAGCTGATTTGGCGGCCAGTAATTGCGTGGAGCGATAAGTTCAAGTTTGAACAGGTGGAGAGCGGGTCACGAGTACGTTCGCCGCTGTTGCACGTGCTGCAGCATTCGCGTGGGCTTCGATCGCTGAAGGAGCTTACGATCATACCGCTGGGGGAGGGACTGTACCGGCGACTGGCAAAGGAACGGAGAGAGCCGGTAGCGCAGATAGCCGCCACCGGTAAGGACAGAGCACTGGCGTTGCTGAGGGGGCTGATTCTGGTCGTCGCTGCGACGGCGGTGATCTATGCTGCATTGCAAGCGCTGGCTCTCCTGCGCCAGGTGCATGGGTCACAGTTTGCCGAAATTATGAAGGGTGCGCTGGCGACCTTCCTGCGCGTGAATGTGTCTCTAATCCTTGCGGCTGCGTGGACGATTCCTGCGGGAGTCGCGATCGGCTTTCATCCGCGGCTGGCGCGCATCGCTCAGCCCATTGCGCAGATTGCGGCGTCTGTTCCGGCTACGGCTCTGTTTCCTGTTCTGCTGCTTGCGCTGGTGCGGCTAGGCGGTGGGTTGGGGGTTGGTTCCATTGCGCTGATGCTGCTGGGAACGCAGTGGTACATTCTGTTCAACGTAATTGCTGGAGCGATGGCGATTCCCTCCGACCTGAAGGAGGTTGCTACCCTGTTCCACTTCACAACTGTGCAGAAGTGGAAGACGGTTATTCTGCCTGGCATCTTTCCTTTTTTGATTACGGGAATGGTTACGGCGTCTGGTGGCGCATGGAACGCCAGCATTATCGCGGAGTATTTCCGGTTGAAGAACCAGACGCTGCAGACGGTGGGATTGGGAGCGGTGATCAGCGCCGCGACCGATAGCGGGCAGTTTCAGATTCTGCTGATGGCAACGATTGTGATGGCGACGATGGTGGTTACGATCAATCGGCTGGTGTGGCGGCCGCTTTATCGGTTGGCGGAGACGCGATACAAGCTTGGGTGACGGCTATCGGCGGTTAGGCAGCGCGGGCTTCCAGAAAGCGAAGATAACCGCTAGTAGAGGCGGTGCGAGCAAGACTCCCCAGAACGGGATGATAATGCCGAGCACGATTGGGCCAAAGAAGGCAGCCCACCAGGGAATCTTGGTTGTACGGTGCAGCACGTACGGGCCAATAACCAAGCCTTCGAGGATGACGATGAGGCCGTACAGACCGAGCACCAAACCGAGGCGCCACCAGTCATCGTCGTTGGCGGTAACGGCTACAGAGATCACGGGGCCGATGAGGGCGACCATACCTCCGAAGGTGGGGATGATTTGAAGCAGGCCGCCGAGGATCGCCCAGAATGGAGCCCAGGGAACGCGGATCAGTTCCAGTCCGATAAGCCAGAGGACGCCTACGATGAGCGCGTCGAGAGTGGCGGCTCGCCACCAGGCGACGAGTGCGCTGCCGGCGGTCTTGAGATGCGTTGTCGCGTTGCTGTTCCTGATGTCCATACCAACCTGATTGGTGCGCGCTGCATCAGACTGCTGAAGACAGAACTATACCGTAAGGTTACTTTCTTCGATGCCAGTCGGCAACGATGCTCGATGAGGTGTATTTCGCGGAGTAGGCGAATGGGAGATTTGCTGCCATGGCTGTGATGATGCAGGCGTTCTACTGGGACGCTCCGATCAAGGAACAGAAGGAAGGTGAATGGTGGAACTTTCTCACCGAAAAGGCGGAGTCACTGGGGACGGCCGGAATCAATGCGCTGTGGCTGCCTCCGGTCTGCAAGAGCGCGGAGGCTCGTTCTCCGGGCTATGACCCATACGACTACTTCGACCTCGGCGACTTCGAGCAAAAGGGCAGCGTGAAGACGCTGTACGGCAACCGCAAGGAGCTGGAAGAACTGATCCGGAAGCTGCACGAACACAACATCGGCGCGTACGCCGACATGGTGATCAATCACAACTCGGGCGCAGATGAGGAGGAGGTAAACCCGATCGATGGGCAGAAGCGGTGGACGAAGTTCAACCCGAAGTCAGGTAAGTTTCCGCGCGACTGGAATTGCTTTCATCCTTCGCGGTATGAGCGGGTGATGATCGAGGGCGAGAACTTCGCTGGGTTTCCTCATCTGTGTCATCGCAATCCGCGGGTGTATGAGGCGATGTTCGAGTATGCGCGGATGGTTATTGAAGAATTGCGGTTTGACGGGTTCCGCTTCGATTTTGCGAAGGGATTTGGCGCATGGATGATTGGGGGGCTGGCCAAGTATCGCTACGAGCGTGACGGCAAGGAGTTCACGCCGTTTGTTGTCGGCGAATATTGGTCGGGGCCCGAGGATATTGAAGGCTGGCTTGACGGCGTCAGGGCGGTCACGGACAACCAGATTGCGGCGTTCGACTTTCCGCTGCGTTACAAGCTGAAGGATATGTGCGACACGTTGAAGTATGACCTGAGAAACCTGACGGCGGATGGCTCGGTGGTGGCGAAGCGGCCGTTCAATGCGGTGACCTTTGTGGACAACCACGATATGGGCGGCAACGAGATCGTCAACGATAAGAACCTTGCCTATTCTTTCATTCTGATGAACGAGGGGTATCCCTGCATCTTCTGGTATGACTACTTCAACCTGGGACTCGCACGTGCGGGTACACCGAATGGTATCGACGCTTTAATCGACGCGCACCATAAGTATGCAGGCGGCGAGGCGCGCATCCTGCATGCTGACCCGGACCTCTACATCCTCGAACGTCAAGGATTCGACAAGCAGCCGGGATGTATCTATGTGCTGAACAACCTGGGCGATAAGTGGTCAGGCACCTCGGTCAAGACGAAGTGGAATAACCAGAAGTTCGCCCCCGTGGCCTGGGACGGGCATGACATTGCTCATCCGAATGAACGGACCACGGATAAGGACGGGAATGCCGAATTCCCTGCCCCGCCGCGTGGTTATGCGGTCTATGCCCCTGTCTAGCCAACAGCTGCCCTGATTTTCGGGTGATATTCTTAAGACATGAAATTCGGCGTTCTGGTCTTTCCGGGATCGAATTGCGACCATGATACTCACCATGTCGTCGATGCGATCGCGCATCAGCCTGTGACGTACCTGTGGCATGCATCGGAGGACCTGCAAGGGTGCGATGCCATCGTAGTGCCGGGTGGATTTGCCTATGGCGACTATCTGCGTACGGGGGCGATTGCGAAGTTTGCGCCGGTGATGCAGGCGGTCGCGAAGTTTGCCAAGGGTGGCGGCTTGGTTTTAGGGATTTGCAACGGGTTTCAGATCTTGTGTGAGGCGGGGCTGCTGCCAGGGGCGTTGATGCGCAATGCCAGCCAGCATTACATCTGTAAGCAGACGTTTCTGCGGACTGAGACGGTCGATTCTCCTTTTACGCACGGGCTTGCCAAAGGGCAGGTGCTTCAGATGCCGATTGGGCACATGGAAGGCAACTACTTCTGCGATGCGGAGACGCTGGCTGCCCTGACGACTGAGGACCGCGTCGCGTTTCGTTATGCGACACCTGAGGGTACAGTGACGGCGGGGGCAAATCCGAATGGGGCATTGGATAATATCGCGGGCGTTTTGAACAAGGGGCGCAACGTGCTGGGGATGATGCCGCACCCTGACCGGTCCAGCGAGACGCTGCTGGGGTCGGCGGATGGGCTGCTGCTGTTTCAGTCGATGGTGGAGTCGCTGGCAGCCGCGCGATAAAGCTGGTGGTACCCTAGCTACGCAATGATCGATATTCACCATCACCTTCTGTGGGGCATGGACGATGGTGCAGCCAGCGTGGAAAACTCGGTCGCCATGGCGAAGGTCGCCGCAGCGGATGGAATCACGCATATTGTGTGTTCGCCCCATGCGAACGGCACCTACGCGTATGAGCCGTGGGTGATCGCTGAAAAGATCGGTCAGTTGCAGCGGCTGCTGGATCGTGAGGCGATTGCGGTGAAGCTTGGCCACGGCTGCGACTTCCACATGTCGTACGAGAATATCCAGGAGGCGAAGCTCGATCCGGCGAAATTCAGTATCAACGGACTGGGGTACCTGCTGGTTGAGATTCCCGACTATGGGATCTCGCGCGGCCTGACGGAGATCTTTTATCAGTTGCAGCTTGCCGGTCTGACGCCGATTTTGACGCACCCGGAACGCAATCCAACGCTCCAGGCCGATCAACCACGGATGATGGACTGGCTCCGTGGTGGCGTCCTTGTCCAAGTGACGGCTGGGTCGGTTGTGGGCCGCATGGGCAAGCACGCCGAACGCATGGCGCACGACCTGTTGGCGAATCGCTGGGTGCACTTTCTCGCGACCGATGCCCACAATACGACGTCGCGGCCGCCGAAGATGACCGAGGCGTTCGAACGGGTCGCAAAGCAATATGGGCCCGATTATGCGCACCTTCTGTGTGTCTCGAATCCTCTGGCGGCCTTTCTTGGGAAGCCACTGCAACCGCAGCTCGAACCGCTCAATCTCTACGACGATATGGAGAAGAAGAGTTGGTGGCAGAGGCTGACGGGACGATAGATGGGAGGCTAAATGTTATGGGTTGAAAGGTTCGAGCGATTGGGGTTGAGTACAATTCTTCGGGATCCTTCGCTCCGCTCAGGATGACGGCAACAGCTAGAGGCCGAGGCCGCCGTCGACTGCCAGAAGCTGACCGGTGATGAAGTGGGGGGCCGTTGCGAAGAAGATGGCTGCGGCGACGACGTCGTGGGCTGTGCCGTTGCGCTGCATCGGGGTCTTGAGGGCGAACTGCTGATAGGCCTCGTCGACCTCGCCCTGAACGATCATGCCGGGGGCAATGCAGTTCACGCTGATCTCCGGCGCCCAGGCTTTGGCCATGGTCTTGGAGAGCATGTGCAGGGCCGCCTTGGAGGTGCAGTAGTGGGCGTGCGTGGCCCAAGGGTGCAGGCCGCCGAGTGAACCTATGTTAATGATGCGGCCCTTCACGGCTCGGAGGTGCAGATGCGCGGCCTTCGCCATAAGGAAGGGCGCACGGGTGTTGGTGGCGAACATCGCATCCCACTGCTCGACGGAGATGTTCTCCAAGGCTTCGGATTCGAAGACGCCGGCGTTGTTGACAAGGAGGTCAAGCTGGCCAAACTCTTCGATGACCGATGCCATCGTCTGCTGAATGCTCTCGGGGTCGCGGAGATCGCAGCGGATGGCCAGGGCATCGACGTCATAGGCCGCCAGCGCACGAACTGTCTCTTCTGCTTCGGGCTGGGAGCCAAGATAGGTGATGGCTACATTCGCACCGCGTTCAGCCAAGGCAAGGGCGATGGCGCGGCCGATACGCTTGGCCGCTCCGGTGACGAGCACGGTCTTTCCCTTGAGCAGCTTGTCCATAAATATGAATTGCTAGATAAGAATTGCGCGCAGTTACTGCTTCGGCGTAGTGTCTGAGGCGTTCGGAGGCTGCTGGGGCGTTGTCTGTGGCGCGGGAGCGGGTGTCGTCGGCTTGGCTTTTGGTGTCGTCGGCCGGACGGGCTCCTGCACACCGGGTTTTGTTGTCGCCGCCCTGCCTTGGTTGTCCTGATAGGACGAGAGTTGTTCCTGCGGGCGAATCATGGAGATGGATATCTCCCGGGTTGGTTCGGCTACAAGATACTCTTCCGCGTAGGTGGCGAATCCGGTGGCGATGACCTGCACGCGGACGGTGCTGCCGGTGGGGATGACGTCGATGGTTGCCTTGCCGTTGGGGTCGGTCTTGACCTCCAGGTTGCCCTCCTCTTTGCCGTTCAAAGTGGAGTCGAAGACGACGGCGGCGTTGCTGATGGGTTTGCCGTTGAACTTCTTCAGCACTGTGACTTCGATGCGGGAGGTGGCTGGCGGGGCCTTGTATTTGCGGCCGCGTTTCGCGGTGGCATCCTGCGCCATGGCCGGCAGGCAGAAGGCCACGGCTACGCTAAAGAGAAGGGCGAGTTGAGAGATGCGGCGTAACGGCATGGGTCCATTCTACGACTTTTCAAGAGGAGCTTGGGGTTATCCGGGCGGGTCACCCTGGCGAGTTAGGCCTGCGTGACTTTCACTCAGATTTCACACTGGCGATTTGACATCCCTGCTCGACCTAGCTATCGTTAGCAATCGGGAGGCTTGAGTGCTAACGCCAGTTTGGGACTCAAACTGGCGGGCTGAGGCCGATTCCACATAATTTTGCGGCACTGGCCAGGGAGTTTGACTGGCTGAGTCGCGCAATACAACGCGAGCGGTCTGCCGTTCGCAAAAATCGCAACAGGAAATCGAACAAGGAGATGTAAAGCAATGGCGACAACATCGTTTACACCGCTGCACGACCGGATTCTGGTCCGGCGCATTGAAGAAGGCGAAAGCATCCGTGGCGGCATCATCATCCCGGATTCGGCAAAAGAGAAGCCACAGCAGGGCGAGGTCATCTCGGTCGGCAAGGGCAAGTCGAACGACGAGGGCAAGGTGTTCCCGCTCGACGTGAAGGCCGGCGACAGCATCCTGTTCGGCAAATACTCGGGCACCGAGATCAAGATCGACGGCGAAGAGTTGCTGATCATGCGCGAAGAAGAAGTCCTCGGCATCCTCAAGAAGTAGCACTTCGTGCCGTATATCGCGGCTTCGCCCGCATAATCGGCGCTTCGGGCGCCTCACTAGAAACAAATTTCATCATCGGTTGATGAACCGAGAAACAGGAGCAACACAATGGCAAAACAGATTCTGCATGGAGAAGATTCGCGTCAGGCTATCCTGCGTGGCGTCAACATTTTGGCCGACGCAGTGAAGGTGACGCTTGGACCGAAAGGTCGCAACGTAGTTATCGAGAAAAAGTTTGGTTCGCCGACGATCACCAAGGACGGCGTGACCGTTGCCAAGGAGATCGAGCTTTCGAACTCGCTTGAGAACATGGGCGCGCAGATGGTGCGAGAGGTTGCGTCGAAGACCTCGGATGTGGCAGGCGACGGTACCACGACCGCGACGGTTCTTGCCCAGGCGATCTATCGCGAGGGCGTGAAGACGGTTGCCGCGGGCGCGAACCCGATGGCGCTGAAGCGCGGCATCGACAAGGCTGTCGAGGCCATCATCGGCAAGCGCGATGAGAACGGCGTATCCCAGGGCGGCGCGTTGAGCAAGTTCTCGAAGCCGGTCTCGGGCGACATGATTGCCCAGGTCGGAACGATCTCGGCGAATTCTGACTCGCAGATTGGCGTGATCATCGCGGAGGCGATGAAGAAGGTCGGCAAGGATGGCGTCATCACCGTCGAAGAGTCGCGCACGATGGAGACGCAGCTGGACGTGGTCGAGGGTATGCAGTTCGACCGCGGCTATCTTTCGCCGTACTTCGTGACCGATGCGGAGCGGATGGAAGTTGCTCTTGAGAATCCTTACATCCTGATTTATGAGAAGAAGATCTCGTCGATGAAGGACCTGCTTCCGCTGCTCGAGCAGATTGCACGGACGGCGAAGCCGCTCGTCATCATTGCGGAAGATGTGGATGGTGAGGCGCTCGCGACTCTCGTGGTCAATAAGCTGCGTGGCACGCTGAATGTGGCTGCGGTGAAGGCTCCTGGCTTCGGCGATCGTCGCAAGGCGATGCTGCAGGATATTGCGATTCTGACCGGCGGCAAGGCGATCACGGAAGACCTCGGCATCAAGCTGGAGGGCGTGAAGATCGAGGACCTCGGCACTGCCAAGCGCGTGACGATCGACAAGGACAACACCACCATCGTTGATGGCGGCGGCAAGGATGGCGATGTCGAAGGACGCGTGAAGGAGATTCGCGCGCAGATCGACAAGACCACCTCGGACTACGACCGTGAGAAGCTGCAGGAGCGCTTGGCCAAGCTGGTTGGCGGCGTTGCAGTGATCAAGGTAGGCGCGGCAACTGAGACCGAGATGAAGGAAAAGAAGGCTCGAGTTGAGGATGCTATGCACGCTACCCGCGCGGCTGTTGAGGAAGGAATCGTCCCGGGCGGCGGTGTGGCGTTTGTTCGTTGCGCCTCCGCGGTTGAGGCATTGATCAAGACGCTCGAAGGCGACGAGAAGATCGGTGCATCGATCATCCGGCGCGCGATTGAAGAGCCGTTGCGCATGATCGTCTCGAACGCAGGCGAAGAGGGCGCGGTCGTGATCGGCAAGATCCACGAATCGAAGGAGCCCAACTTCGGCTACAACGCCGCGACGGGCGCCTATGAGGACCTGGTGAAGGCCGGCGTGATCGATCCTACGAAGGTGACGCGGACTGCGCTGCAGAACGCGGCTTCGATAGCTGGATTGATGCTGACCACCGAGGCGATGATCTCCGATATTCCCGAGAAGAAGGAGAATGCGGGCGGCGGACACGGCGGACATGGCGGTGGCGGTATGGACGGCATGTACTAAGCTGCTTTTTACAGAAAAAAGTGGAGCCCCGGAGAGATCCGGGGCTTTGCTGTTTTATGGGCGTTTTTGAGGGGTGTTTTGGAAAAAGTGGGTGCAAGTGCGTGGTTTTTTGTGGTGAAGTTGTGGTGAATTCGGTGGTGAAACGTGGTGGATTGATGGTGGTTTTCGGGAGCTAAAAATTTGCCGCTTTTTTGAAAGATTTCTGTGGAAAACTCGGCAATTGATGGGATTTTAAGTAGGGGGGCCTTTGAATTTCCCCTGAGCTGTGTTGATTTGCAATCGCCGATCGGACAGTGATCGCAAGTAGAATGAGCAGCACCGGATTCTTACCAGAAGGCGTTCGCGCGAGGCGATTTCATGAGACTTCCCCCAGGTATGTCTATGCCGCAGCCTATCTGGTCCCATGGCGCAGCTGGTTTGTGCCTCCTGTTGCTTTTCTTATTGCCGATTGCTGCATCCGGCCAGAAAACCAGTGCCGCCGATCAAGCCACTGTCACCCCTACGATTCGCGCTACGGCGAGGCTGGTTGTTGTCGATGTGACGGTGACGGACAGCCATGGGAATCCGGTGAAGGCTCTTAAACAGAGTGATTTCCATTTGATCGAACGTAAGAGTCCGCAGACGATCCGGAGCTTTGAGGAGCACACGGGCGTCTCAGGAGTTGCTGCGCCGGTTGCGCCGAAGCTGCAGCAAGGCGTGTTTACGAATGCGGGAATCGCGCCGGCATCCTCGACCGTCGATGTGCTGCTGCTGGATATGATTAATACGCCGATGTCGGCGCAGTCGTTTGTGCGGGGGCAGTTGCTGCAATATCTCCGCACTGCCAGACCCGGGTCACGGATTGCGATCTTCGGACTGACGACGCGACTGGTGATGCTGCAGGGGTTTACGTCTGACCCGGAGATGCTGCGGCGGGCGGTGGAACGGAGCAATCCGCAGGCTTCGTCGACGCTGGCGGAGAAGGTTGGCGGCAAGGAGGACGTGGTTGCCGACCAGCTTAGCGGGGTAAAGGCGCAACTGTCGGTTTCGCCGCAGATGGTGCAGGCGCTGGCGGAGTTCGACATGACGGAGCGGAACGTCGACCAGAGCCAGAGCGCCGCATACACGCTGCATGGGTTGAACCAACTGGCGCGGTACCTCGCGGGTATTCCAGGCCGGAAGAACCTGATGTGGTTTTCGGCGGCGTTTCCGTTGAGCATTCTGCCGCATGGCGTTGTGGGAAGCAATCCTTTTGCCGGTGAGCCTTCGTGGGAGGCGGAGTATCGGGAGACAGTGAACCTGCTTACGCGGAGCCGGGTTGCGGTGTATCCGATTGATGCGCGCGGGTTGTTGCCATCGACGACGCTGCAGCCATCGAACTCGGGTGATGCGTATACCCAGCATAGTCCGCGGGCGCTGGTAAGGGCGGAACGGACCTTCAGTGACGGTATGTTTGAGTCGCAGAGCGCGATGTTCCAGATGGCGGAGGACACGGGCGGCAAGGCGTTTGTGAATACGAACGGGCTGGCGCAGGCGGTCGAGAAGGTGGTGGATGAAGGATCGAACTACTACACGCTGAGCTACACCCCGACCGACGCGAACGCGCACGGTGAGTATCGGAGTATCCGCGTTGATGTGGATGGCGCGGGATACAAGCTCGCGTACCGGCGCGGGTATTACGTCGATACAGACGATGCGGCGGGCGGCCGAAGGGTTGGGGATGCGGTGAAGGCGGCGGAGATGTCCAGTTCACCGGTGGCGACACAGATTCCGTTTTATGCGCAGGTATTGCCGCTGTCCGCGCAGCCTGAGAGTGAGGTGACTCCGGATGACGAGTCTGGGCGTAAGGAGTTGGCTGAGGACCGGAGGATTCGTTACCGCGTGGAGTATTCGATCGACCCTCGAGGGCTATCGATTCAAACTTCAGCGGATGGTCAGCGCCATAGCCACCTGGAGTTCATCGCGCTGGTGTATGACGGCGACGGAAAGACGATCAACTACGATAAGGAGTCCGTTCGTGCGGCGTGGAACTCCTCCCAGTTCGAGGAGGCGCAGCGACGTGGGGTGCGGTATCAGTTGGAGATCAGCGTTCCAGCAAAGGTGGAGTGCAGTCTTCGAGTTCTGGTGCATGACCTGTTGGGTGACAGGATCGGGGCGATTGACGTGCCTGCCGGTGAGTTGAAGATTCAACCTGCAGACGCCAAGACAGGGGCGCATCCTGAGATGCACTAACAGTTCCTTGCGCTGAAACAACTACAACTCATCTGTTGAGAGCTTGCCGGAAGCGGTAGGATGGGTGCAACAACGGAGGTCAGGATGAGGGTTACGCGGCGGGAGTTTTCACGGTTGGGGGCGATGGGGCTGGCGGCACAGGCTCTGCCGGTGATTCGGGCAGAAGCGCAGAGTGAGCGCAAGATTGGATATTGCGTGATTGGGCTTGGACGCATTGCAGACCACTTCATGCGGGGCACAGCGCAGGGCTCGACCTCGAAGATCACTGGATTAGTGAGCGGGCATCGCGACAAGGCGGAGCGGATTGCGGCGCAGTATGGGGTGCCGACGAGTTCGATCTACAGCTATGAAGACATGGACCGCATACGGGATAACAAGGGGATCGATGCCGTCTATGTCGCGTTGCCGAACAGCATGCATGCGGAGTACACGATTCGATCGGCGAAGGCCGGCAAGCATGTGTTTTGCGAGAAGCCTATGTCCATCTCGGTAAAAGAGGCGGAGTCTATGATCGCGGCGTGTAAAGCGGCGAACGTCAAGCTGATGATCGCCTACCGGCTGCACTACGAGCCGACGACGCTGAAGGCGATCAAGATGGTTCGCGATGGAACGCTGGGCAAGGTTCAGGCGATCGACAGCGCGAATGGCTTCAATATCGCTCCGGGCGAGTGGCGCACGACCAAGGCGCTGGGCGGCGGGGGACCACTGATGGATGTCGGGATCTACTCGCTGAATGCGACGCGCTATCTTACGGGCGAGGAACCGGAAAGATTTACCGCAGTGGTTTCTACCGTCGACCATGACGGACGGTTCGAGACGGTGGAGGAGAACACGGCGTGGACGATGCGGTTTCCTTCCGGCATTCTTGCAAGCTGCGTAACGACGTATGGAGCGCAGATGCCGGGGTATTACAAGGTCTTCGGGTCGAAGGGGTGGATGGAGGTAGGGTCGTTCGGCTATCAGAACCTGCGGTTGCGGGCCAGTTATACGGTTGGACCCAAGGGGTCGCCTGCGACCAATATCGATGAGACAAATACGGAGCCCGATCCCAAGCAGTTTGAGCGGGAGGTGGATCACTTCAGTGAGTGCATCGTGCAGAACAAGACGCCGGACACTCCAGGCGAAGAGGGGCTTTGGGATATGAAGCACATTCAGTCGATCTATCGGGCTGCCGGCGTGAGTTTCGGTTGAAAGCCGGAGCCGGCAATGCAAGGGCTTCAGGGTTTTCTATCCCACCCGGATTCAGGTGAACCACCTCGCCTAAGGCGTTTGTTTTTGGGGAGCGACTAACAATTTACATAGTGGATAAAATGCTTGACGATGGTGTGACATCTGCATGACACGGCGGCTTCGGGGGAGTGATATTTTTCTCTTCAGTCGGAGTGCGAGGCCGGCTACGGCCTATGTCGACAATGCCGATCAGAACCTTGCTGCGGAAGACGCTTCCGCCCGGCATCTATGAACAACTCCATGACGTGAAGAATTCTCCCGCTCGAATATTCCAGTGGACGATGGATGTGTTCGGGTTTGTCGTGGCTCGGAAGAGTGACTACTATTCACCGCTGCCCTCGCGCAGAAGATTGACCTCGACGATGGCACGATGGGCGAAGCCCAGTTCCCTGCTGGGGGTTAAGTATGATGTGGCGGGGATGAAGGTCACTCTGGCGGATATGGTCGGCAGGTATCACGAGGAGTTTGTGAATCTGCCGTCGTACGAGGAGTCACTCGCACTGGGGTTTGGTCCAGGCTATACGCGGCTCGACGCGCTGGTGCTGTACGCGATGCTTCGCGCACGGAAGCCTGCGCGGTACCTCGAGGTTGGATCCGGTCTGTCGACGTACTATGCGAGTCTCGCTGGAAAGAAAAACGCGAACGAAGGCCGGGCGATGCAGATTACCTGCGTGGAGCCTTATCCGTTTGAGGCGCTGAAGACGATACCTGGTATTACGGTCCTTCAGCAGGAGGTGCAGGATGTGGGGTTGGAGCTGTTCACCGGGCTGGGCGAGGACGATGTGCTGTTCCTCGACTCCAGCCACATCGTGCGGCTGGATGGGGATGTGCCCTTTTTGTTTCTGGAGGTGCTGCCATCTCTAGGTGAGGGACCGCTTGTCCATATCCACGACATACCTTTTCCGTATCACTGCCCGTATCCTGCTGGCTACTGGGTCTACGAGCGCGTGTGGCCGATGTGGTGGAACGAGTCGATGCTGCTGCACGCTTTGTTGTGTGGTAACAAACAGTTTGCCGTGACTCTATCCACGCCGTTGATCCGTCATCACGACGAGGATTTTTTGAAACAACTCATTCCCGACTATCGGACGATCGACGAAGAGCCGAATACCTTTTCGTCGATCTGGCTGCAGCGGGTTTGACCACTGTGTTGATACGAGCTCGACGATAGTCTCAACGATGAGGAACCCACCCTCCACGATGAGACCGCGAAGGGTGGGCTACCCGGTTGAGTTTTTGTTGCTACTGATCGTTGCCGTCTATTGCAGAATAATCGTTCCGGGGCGGACCTGCTCCGGTGCGTTGAGTTTGGTTTTGGGCAGATCGGTGGCGAGCTTTAGGCCGACCATTTTCTTGTTGCCGTCGACGGGGAAGGTGGCGACGTAGGTCTCGGCGATCGCGGTTTGGAATTGTTTGAGGAAGGGAGCGAGAGAGACGGGGCTGCCAGTGCCCTGATAGTAGGCCGTGCCGCCGGTTCCCTGGGCAACCTGCTGGAGGTAGCTTTGGCCGCTGAAGCTGCCGCGGCCACGGCCGAAGCCGGCGTCGCTGTAATAGATGGAGTAGACGGGAACGCCGGCGCGTTGCGCGTCGGTGACGGCGGCGGCGACGTAGGGGCTGTCCTGATTCATGATGCTGGTGCTGCCGTTGTATGGGTCGACGCCGTTGGTGATCATGAGGACGATGCGGGCCTTGTGCGCGGGCTGCGCGTTGGACGCGCCTTCAGCGCTGGGGGGCCAGTTCTTGACGAAGTCGGAGAGACAGAAGTAGGGACTGGCGCTGGCGCCTCGGAGGCCCTCGGACATGCGCAGGCCCTGCGCGGCAGCCGCATGGTCTGTGGTGAAGCCGGGATTGTTAGAGCCGGAGACAACGCGACCGTTCTGCATGTAGCCGACGAAGACCTCCGTGCCCTCGGGCAGGCTGGTGAGGAAGGCCTTGAGGTTACTCAACTCGCTGCCGATTCTGGTGCGGAGACCGTCGTCGATGAGGAGGGCGACCTGGGCTCCATTGGGCGGGACGTGGGCGAGATTGAGGAGAGGTGTGATGCGGTTGTCGACCTTGATGGTGACGTCTTTTGCGGTGGGGTTGGCGGGGGTTTTGGAGTCGACGGAGATGAGAGCCTGGGTGGGAGTGGAGCCCTCCTGCTGAGCCTGAACTGGGGGGAGGGTAAAGGCAAAAAGTGTGAGTGCTAATACGTATTTCGTCATTCGTGGTCTTCCCTTCTTCACACTCGATTAGACGCACTCGCACCATGCGGCGGTGCATGATAGAACACCCACGTTACAGGAAAAAATACAATATTTTCTGGAATTTACAGGAAGACGTCCAGGTTAAACCCGAATGCGGGAGATTTGATGCGTTGAGCTTGTGATGTCTCTTTCAGTTACTGCTTTCACCGGCCACCGATTCTGATCTTTATGCCGGCGCGGATCGTGAAGGGGAGGCCGGGGTAGCCGATGGGTCCGATGTGTTGCTGGCTAAGAAGGTTGTCGAGCTGGGTGAAGAGAGTGACGTGGCTGGTGGCGGTGAAGACGGCGTTGAGGTCGAGCTTGGCGTAGCCGAAGTCGAGGTTGCGGTTAGGGAGAAGGAGGGTGTTGCCATGGTTGCGATCGTTGTTGAGCTGGAAGGTGGAGCCGTCGCTGCGGCTGGCGAGAGCGCCTTTGATTGCGGCGGAGAAACGATTCGCGGTGTATTGGACGGCGAAGAAGCCGGTGTTCGGCGGGCGAGCGAAGGGACGGCTGCCGACGAGAGGAGAGAGCGCTCCGATGGGGATGCCGGGGAGGTTGGGGTTGGTGGCAGGGGCTGCGTTGTCGCTGGAGAACGACTGTTCGACGAGAGAGGCGAGGTAGGTGTAGCCGCCATGAAGGAAGAGATGGTTGATGGGTTGGTACTGGAGCTCGAGTTCGAGGCCCTGGGTGCGGTAGGCAAGTGAGTTGAGCGAGGCGGTGGGAAGTTGCGTGGCGATGTTGGAGGGGATGTTGAAGTAGTGTTCGAGGCCGTTGGCTCCGATGAACTCGAGTTGGTGGTTGAACTGGTTGTGGAAGTAGCCAGCCTTGAGGATGAGCTTCTGGTTGAGGATGTTCTGATCGATGCCGAGGTCGTAGGTGCGGGAGCGCTCGGCTGTGATGGGCGCCACGCTGTACGAGGCGTTGCCGGTTTGCTGGAGGAGGGTTTCGAGGCTGGTGAGTTGGGCGTTGAGAGATGGCTCTTGAATGCCGGTGGCTACGTTGGCTCGGAGGACTGTGCCGCGGAAGGCGCGATGGGCAGGGCGGACGGCGTTCCAGGTGAGGCCGATGCGCGGGGTTCCGGCGATGCCGTAGAGCTCGTTGTCTTCGACGGCTCCGCCGAGGGAGTAGAAGAGGCGGTGCTTGATGTCGCCCTGGATTTGGAGGGTGTAGAGATAGTTGGTGCGCTTGATGATTCGGCCGGTTGGTGCGGCGGAGTCGATGATGCGGCCGCGTTCGTTCTCGTAGTGGAAGCTGAAGAGGGTGGCGATGCGGTAGGGGAAGGTGTAGTCGGATTGGTAGGCGAGCTCGTCGCGATTGGAGACGGCGTCGAATGTGGGGAGGATGAAGGCGGCCTGGCCGGTGGTGGTGTAGCCGTTGGCTCCGCGGAGGGTGATGAGGTTGCCGTAGTAGGTGGTTTGAGGGGTGCTGTTGATGATGGTAGTAACGGGTTGACCCGTTGGTGTGAACTGCTCGACCTGCTCGCGCTTGCGGGCGATGCCGTAACGGGCTAGGTTGTGCCAGTTCCCTGCTAATACGTTTTCTACGGTGAGGCCAGAGTAGATGTCCTGATCGGCTTGTTTGCCGGAGGAGGAGATGCCGTAGATATCGTGCGCGCTGGGCAGGCCGATGGCGGAGTCGGTGTTGCGGAGGGTGAAGCGCGCTTGCGTGTTGGTGGCGATGTTGTAGCCGATGTTGGCGATGGCGTTGGTCCCGTGGTACTCGTCGAGCGGGAGGGCGTTGGAGGTGTTGAAGCGGCTGAAGGCGGCGAGGTAGTCAAACTTTTTGAACGCGCCGGAGACGATGGCTTCGTTGCGATAGGTGTTGAAGTTGCCGCCGTCGCCGGTGTAGTTGAGGACGGGGCGGAGGGCGTTGCCTCGGGTGGTTGCGAGATTGATGGTGCCTGCTTCGGCTCCCGTGCCGTAGAGGGCGCTGTTGGCCCCGCGGTAGAGCTCGGGGCCAGTGAGGGCGGTGGTGAAGACAGGGCTCAGGTCGAAGTAGCCGCCGATGTCTTCGGAGGAGACGCCGTCGGTGAGGATTTTGTTGGCGTCGGGGCTGCCCCCGCGGAGGTAGACAGCGACAGGGCCGCCGGTTTGGCCGGTTTGGATTACATTCGTGCCGGGGGATTGGCGGAGGTCGTTGAGGATGACGACTTGGGTGGCGAGGGCGGATTGCGGGATGAGAGTGATGGCGGAGGGGATTTGCTGCAGCGGCGTGGGAAGTCCGCTGACGGTGACCGCGAGTTGTGGAGTGACGGTTGTGTACTGCATGACGATGTTGCGAGTGATGACGGCGAACCGGGCGCCGTAGAAGTCCTGGCCGATGCTGGGCGTGTAGGGTGCGGCGGCGGTGAGGAGGAGAAAGCGGCCGGAGGAGGAGCTGCGGACCTCGTAGGAGCCGTCCATATGGGTGAAGGTATAGGCGGCGACCTGCTGGCCCTGGATGAGTTGGACGCGGGCGTTGCCGAGGGGGACGCCGAAGGGAGTGGTGACGGTTCCGCGGACGATGACGGCTTGTGTGTGCGGTGTGAAGAGGGCCGCGGCGACGAGGATGAGGAGATGCAGCGTCGCTTTGCGGTGGTACGGATTGCCCATGATCTCGATTGTAAGGGGGTGGGCGAAGAGTTTTGCGCAATGGAGAAAGCCCGGGGCTAAAGCCCACATGCGGGGTATGGATTATTACAAGGCTAAAGCCCTGCGCTTAATCCCAACAGCAACGGCAACGACAACCGCAGGTCCTTCGACTGCATCGTTCGCAAAGTGCGCGAACGACTTCGCTCAGGATGACATGGTTTTGAAGATAGCCAGACGATTCATCGAGAAAATTCAGGGGATGAGGAGGAGTTTGCCGGTGGTCTTGCGGGATTCTAGATCGCGATGGGCGTGGGCTGCGTCGGTGAGCGGGTAGATGTGTTCGGAGCGGAGCTTGAGGGTGCCGTTCGCTACTGCGTCTAATACGTCTTTGGCGCGGGTTTCAAGGTCAGAGCGAGAGGCGATGTAGTCCTTCAGTGTGGGGCGGGTGACGTAGAGCGAACCCATGGTGGAGAGGCGGATGAGGTCGAAGGGTGGAACGGCTCCGCTGGCTCCGCCGAAGAGGACGACAATGCCGCGAGGGCGCAGGCACTGGAGGGAGCCCTCGAAGGTGGTCTTGCCGACCGAATCGTAGACGACGGGAAGGCCGCGGCCTGATGTGAGTTCTTTGACCTTCGCTGCAAAGTCTTCCTTGGTGTAGAAGATGATTTCGTCGGCACCGGCGGCGCGCGCGAGGGCGGCTTTTTCTTCGGTGGAGACGGTGGTGAATACGTGGGCGCCGAGGGTCTTGGCCATCTGGATGAAAAGGAGGCCGGTGCCGCCTGCTCCGGCGTGGATGAGGATCTCGTCGCCGCGTTGGATTTTGTAGGCAGAGTGAAGGAGGTAGTGGGCGGTCATGCCCTGAAGGATGGCGGCGGCGGCCTGTTGTGAGGTGACGCCGTGAGGAACGGGAACGAGGCGACTGGCGGGCGCGACTGCCAGTTGGGCGTAGGTGCCGGGGATGCCGCACCAGGCGACGTGATCGCCGGGCTTGACGGTAGTGACGTCGGGGGCGACGGCGACGACGGTACCGGCGGCCTCTTGCCCGAGGGTATAGGGGAGTTGCGCGGGGTAGCGGCCTTCACGGAAGTAGGTGTCGATGAAGTTGACGCCGGAGGCCTCGATGCGGATGAGAGCTTCGCCGGGACCGGGGGTTGGGGTGGGAAGGTCGCGGAGAGTGAGGACGTCGGCGGAGCCGGTGGTGAGGATTTGTATGGCTTGCATGGCTGGATGTCAGAGTACAACACTGAGGCCAGGAGTGTGGGACGGTGGCTGATTCAAGATGGCGAGGATCCGCCTCTCTGGAATGAAGAAGTCATAATTTTGCAAAAAAGAGGAGGGAAAGGGAGTTGCGAAGCGTTTCGACATCGGCGTTCATCTAAAATTGATATATCAGATCTGAGCCGCTGCCATCGCTCGGCCTGTGTTGGATTAATCAATTCAAGTGTAAAAAGAATAGGAAGACCACTATGCCGAACCATCAGACCTTGCCGATCGCGATTTATTATGAGCAGCCGAACTGGTTCAAGCCGTTGTTTGCGGAGTTGGATCGTCGCGGGACGAACTATGTGAAGCTCGACGCGGTGGAGCATAGCTATGGGCCGGGGGATAAGCCGGAGGAGAAGTATGCCCTGGTGCTGAACAAAATGAGCCCTTCGGCGTGGAATCGCGGGCATGGCGATCAGATCTTTTACACGTTGGGGTTCCTTGAGCACCTGGCCCACCGTGGGGTTCGCGTAGTGAACGGCGTGAAGGCGTACCGCAGTGAACTGTCGAAGGCGACGCAGCTTGCGATGCTCGAGGGGTTGGGGCTGGGGTATCCGAAGGCGCGGGTGATTCATCGTGCTTCGCAGGCGAGTGCGGCTGCAGAGGGTTTGCGCTTCCCTGTTGTGGTGAAGCCGAATATCGGCGGAAGCGGTAGCGGGGTGGTGAAGTTCAACACGAAGGAGCATCTGGCCGAGGCTGCTGGGACCGAGGGCGGGTTGATGCTGGGGATGGATTCGACCGGGTTGGTGCAGGAGTTTGTGCCGGCGCGCGGGTCTTATATCGTTCGCGTCGAGGTGCTGGATGGGAAGTATTTGTACGCGATCAAGATACATATTACGGGCGAGACCTTTGATCTTTGCCCGGCAGACATCTGCAAGACGCCTCTGGGCGTGGAGTTAAACCGTGCGGCGTGCCCGGTCGATGCGCCAAAGACGGGGCTTACGGTGGAGGCGTTCGATACGCCGCCTGAGGTGATCGAAGAAGTGGAACGGTTGATGGCGGCGGCGGGGATTGAGCTGGGCGGGGTGGAGTTTATGGTGGATGACCGCGATGGTCAGCGGATGTATTACGACATCAATGCGCTGTCGAACTTCGTTGCCGATGGGCAGAAGGTTGTGGGGTTCGATCCGTTTGCAAAGCTGGCGGACTGGCTGGAGGCTGAGGCGAAGATCGTGAACGATCGCCGGGCCGGAGTGCAGGAGTTGGCGGGAGTAGGACGCTAGATGCGATACGGTTTCTGGTTGCCGGTGTTCGGCGGATGGCTGCGCAATGTGGACGACGAGCAGATGGAAGCGAGCTGGGAGTATGTTCGCGACTTGACGCAGCGGGCGGAGAAGATTGGCTACGACCTGACGCTGATCGCTGAGTTGAATCTGAACGACATCAAGGGCGTGGAAGCGCCCTCGCTTGATGCTTGGTCGACGACGGCAGCGCTGGCTGCTGTGACGAACAAGTTGGAGCTGATGGTTGCGGTGCGTCCTACGTTTCATAATCCGGCGCTGCTGGCTAAGCAGGCGGCGTCGATCGACGTGATGTCGCATGGGCGGTTGACCCTGAATGTGGTTTCGAGCTGGTGGAAGGATGAGGCGACGAAGTATGGCGTCCACTTCGATGAGCATGACGACAGATATGCTCGGACCTCGGAGTGGCTGGATGTTGTGGATGGATGCTGGAAGCAGCAGGGGTTTTCGTTCAAGGGCAACTACTACGATGTGCGGGACAATGTGCTTTCGCCGAAGCCGGTGAGCAAGCCCCGGCCTACGCTCTATGCGGGTGGTGAGTCGGAGACGGCGAAGAATTTGATTGCGGCGAAGTGCGATGCTTACCTGATGCATGGCGATGCTCCGGAGGCCGTGGGGGTGAAGATCGCCGATATGCGGCAGCGGCGCGAGAAGCTGGGGCTGGGGCCGATGACGTTTGGCGTGGCGGGGTATGCGATTGTGCGGGACTCGGAGGCGGAGGCGCTGCGCGAGGTCGACCGGATTACGGATGTGAAGCAGTCGGCGCGAGGGTATGCGAACTATGAGCAGTGGGTCACGGGTTCGCAACTGGAGACGAAGGTTTCGCTGAAGGATTATTCGGTGTCGAACCGCGGGCTGCGGAGCGGGTTTGTGGGGACGCCGGAGCAGGTTGCGGAACGGATGGAGGAGTTTACCGCCGTGGGGGTTGACCTGGTGCTGCTGCAGTCGAGCCCGCAGGCGCAGGAGATGGAACGGTTTGGCGCGCAGGTGATTCGGAGTGCTGCGGCGGTTTAACTTTGGTGAGATGTGAGCGGTTTACCTACGGTGCAAGTTGTAGAGCATACCACCGCCTGGAGCCGACGGATCTTCCACGTTGCTCTGGAGGATTATGCGAACATTTCTGCCATCAACTTCAAGATGATCATGTTGGCTGACTATCACTTCAGCCTTCAAATATTCAACATTCAGCACGTCGCTACCAACCCCAGCGAATGTTCACCCCGTAGGCTTGCGCGTTTCTGACTGCTCCATACAAATTCGCACCCTCTGTTCCACTTCGGCTACCCTTCTTTGCCACCTCCACTTTGTAGCCGAACGAAGTTGTTGCTCCTCCATTGGTTTCGAAGACAATTGCGTCTAATCGTCCATCGGGCGATGACATACGGGCTACTTCATCCCGTGAAATAACCGGCCCACAACCCACGATACCGAGGCATATTAATACAAAGAGTATCGAAACAATCAGTGGTGGAAACCGCATAACCCAAATGGTTGGTGTTAAATCAGTGACAGGTTTCATCAATTTATCTCTTCATCCGCAGTTTTCAATTGCAGAAAGCATTATGAACGGTCTGCGGAATGGAGTCTTTATCATTATTTTCATGCGTGCGCCCCAGCATTCGAAAGGTTAATCCCCGTACCACACGCTGGGGTTGGCGCGCAGCATGCATAGAGTTATTCTTTGCCATGCTCCTTCGCTCCCTTTTACTCACGCTGGCCTTCGCCTGCAGCGCCTTGGCGCAGGATAATCCTGACTGGACGACTCCGCATAAGCCGTTTCGCGTGATCGGCAACGTGTACTACGTTGGGAGCAAGGACCTGGCGTCGTATCTGATCACGACGTCTCAAGGGGACATTTTGATCAACAGCAGTCTGACGAGCAGCGTTCCTTTGATCAGGAAGAATGTTGAGGCGCTGGGATTCCACTTTACGGATGTGAAGATTCTGCTGATCAGCCATGCTCATTGGGATCATGCTGCGGGAAGTGCGGAGATCAAGCGGCTGACGGGCGCGAAGTACATGGTGATGGATGCCGATGTGCCGGTTGTGGAGTCGGGTGGGAAGACGGATTTCCAGTATGGGGCGGAGGCGGGGAGCCACTTTCCGGCGACGAAAGTGGACCGCGTGCTGCATGACGGGGACGAGGTTAAACTTGGCGGCGTTGTTCTTGTCGCGCACAAGACGCCGGGGCATACGAAGGGATGCACGACCTGGACGATGAAGGTGCGGGAGGATAATCGCGCGTACAACGTCGTGATCGTGGGCAGCCCAAATGTGAATACGGGGTACAAGCTGGTGGGGAATGCCGCTTATCCGACGATTGCTCAGGACTATGAGTCGACGTTTCGGACTTTGCAGTCGCTGCCATGCGATGTATTTCTGGGGGCACATGGGGCGTATTTCGGGATGGAAGCGAAGTTCGCCCGGATGAAGCCGGGAGGGGTTAATCCGTTTGTCGATCCGGAGGGGTACAAGAGCTATGTTGCGGAGCGGGAACAGACATTTCGTAGGGAGCTGGCCAAACAATCCGGCCAATAACAGGAGAGCCGTAAGGATTTGACCTGCCTGCAGTTGCGGTCGTAACCCGTGTAGGTGAGGGGTTTACCCGAGATTCCCATTTCGTCCGGCGAAACAGAGTGTTAGTCTTATCCATTCTTTGCGTGGATTTTTACGCAAAAATGATGTGGCCATCATCGGCGAGGAAGAGCGTTGAGCAAACGGAATCGAGGCTGTGGCCAACGTGTGGTACGTCGTTGGGTGTCTGTGATGGGTGTGTTAGTCCTGCTTACGGGATGCCATTCCCGGCAGCAGAGCGGAGACCCGACACTGCTGGAACGAATTTCGCGCGTGGGACGCTCCAACGTGGCGCCGAAGCCCGGAGAGCTTGCCGAAAGAGGCCGGTCGGAGATTACCGTGGAGTGCGAGAAGCAATCGTATGAGACCGCGAAAAAAGGATTGATTGTGAGCGAGACGGGACTGCATGAGGACGTCTTCACTCTGCGGGACCGGGTTTCTTTTGGGGCGATCGGGTACGGGCTGGATGAGGCGATGCGGCTTGAGGGTCTACTGCGGACGGAGGCCAAGGCAACTGGGCATTCGGCAGAACAAGCGGAATGTATCCAGGAGTTTGCCGCGCACCTCGAGTCGGTGAGCGATCCGTTGGTCGAGGCAGACGAGAGACTGAAGGAGCTGGACGCGTCGGCGTTCGAAGACTCGACCAAGGCAGCCCAGGAACAGGCGGAGAGACAGCTACGCGGGACAGGAAAGACAACTGAGCCTAAGGAACCATCACCGCAGAACTACTGAAGAAGACTCTCTTCGGAGCGCAGGCGAAGGATGCGGTCGACCGCGTACGGTGCGCGGTGGGAGGCAGTGTAGAAGTGGCGCACCTGAAGTTCGCCGAGGAGGCCAATGCCCATCATCTGGATTCCGGCGAGAATAAGAACTCCGGCAATGACGAAGATGGGGCCGTGAAGCGACATGATGTGCTGTCCGGTCATGACCTTGAGAATCAGGAGCCAGGCCGCCAGAGCGGAGCCGGTCATCATGCCGAGCGCGCCGAAGGTGCCGAAGAAATGCAGCGGCCGGGTCATGTAGCGGAGCAGGAAGCGGATCGTGAGCAGGTCGAAGAAGACGCGGAAGGTGCGGGAGATGCCGTAGTGGCTCTTCCCTGCCGTGCGGGCCGGGTTGGAGATGGGGATCTCGCAGATGCTGGCACCGTACCAGGAAGCTAAGGCTGGGATGAAGCGGTGCATCTCACCGTAGAGGGGGATGTTCTGGATGACCTCGCGACGGTAGGCCTTGAAGGTGGTGCCGAAGTCGTGGATGTCCACGCCGCTGAGTGCCGCCATGAGCCAGTTGGCGGCGCGCGAGGGAATGCGGCGCATGATGAAGTTATCGCCACGTTGAGAGCGCCAGCCGCTGACGACGTCGTAACCTTCTTCGAGCTTGGCCAGAAAGTTCGGGACCTCGTCGGGGTCGTGCTGGAGATCGCCGTCCATGGCGAGGATAAAGTCTCCCTGGGCGTGGTCGAAGCCGGCCGCGAGGGCGGAGGTCTGGCCGAAGTTGCGGCGGAGCTTGATGACCAGTACTCGGCTGTCTACGGCGGCTATCTCTTCTAGAAGGCGGTAGGTGCGGTCGCGGGAGCCATCGTCGACAAAGACCAGCTCGAAGGATTCGCCAACCTGCTCCATAACGGCCTTGAGGCGGTCGTAGAGCATTGTGACATTCTCTTCCTCATTGTGGAACGGCACGACGATAGCGTATTTTGGCACGGTCCTTATGATACTCCCTGTTGCATTTGTTGGATGAGGGAAAGGCGAGAGAGATACAGAATCATTCATCCAATTCTCTGTCACGCGGAGATTCGACAGCGGCAAGAATTGACGGGGCTTCCTTTTTTTGCGCCTGGATGCCGACCGCAAGGGATGACAAACGACAGCAACGAAGCGGGGTAACTTGGTGTTACTGATGTAGTTCCGGGATGGCTAGAAGCGGAGGAGCAGCACGTAGTTCATAACGGTCGGCTTGCCGAGATAAGAGCCGGGGACGAACTCGGCTTGTTGAGCGGCTGCGGTGGCAGCGTCGACCAGAACACCGTCGCCTATCTCAGCTCTTATGTCTCCGGCTTTTCCGTTTTCGAGAACGTCGACGATCAGCCGCACCTCGCCGTGGTTCCCATGACAGGGCTTCCCTGCTTTGCAATCCGGAGTGGGAAGGCTGATCAACCTGGGAGGCGTGATGGGAGGTCTTTGTGCGCACAGCTGCGGCAGTGGCGCTACGAGAAATAGCACGAGGGCTGCACAGATTTGACGCATGGCCAATAATCTCATGATTCGTGGTGCGTTGAACCATGATTTTTTGCCTGAACTCAGCTGGTAGTTCGGGACAGCCGAAAGAAGGGCCCGCAGGAGGGAAGACGCTCCAGTTGCGTTTTCGATTCAATCATCAAGGACGTTGAACGGAGCTAAACCACCATAGAGTGCATGTTACGGGAGAACTGGTGGGCAGTGAGGGACTCGAACCCCCGACATCCTGCTTGTAAGGCAGGCGCTCTAACCAACTGAGCTAACCGCCCGTTCGGATTCCAAGGAACCAGTGTCAGTGTATGGGAGTGGTGCTCTGGATGCAATGTTTTCGATGGTGCTGCACGAGGATCTTCACCTCGGGTGGAGCTGTGCGTAAAATAAATTAATACCTCTGGGGGGTATATGCACCTATTTTTATGGAAGGAGAAATGGTATGCAAGACAGGCTTATGTTGTCGATTGAAGGAATGCATTGCGGGAGGCTGCGTCAACACAGTGACCGCTGCGCTTCATGGAGTCAAGGGAGTCGAGGTGGGTTCGGCGCAGATGACCTTTCATCCCGAACAGACAAGTGTGGAGGAGATCGCTGCGGCTGTGAATCGCATCGGTTTTTCTGCGCATGTTGAGAAGTAGTGGGAGATCGCCATGGTTCCTTCGGTAAAGATCGAGAACATAGATGTCGGAGAAAGTGCGGGACCGTCCGTCTCGCCGGAACGCGTCACAATTCCTGTTACGGGGATGACCTGCGCGGCGTGCCAGTCGTTTATCCAGCGGACGCTGACCGGCAAGGCCGGGGTGCAGGACGCGAGTGTCAATCTGATGATGAACAATGCAACGTTTGATTGCTGGATTTTTCGCCATGGTGTTGTCCATGCCGCTGATGAGCATGAGCGGCGTTGGCGGAATGTAGCGCATGAAAGACCCGCTGATGAGCTGGAATATGCGGGCGCTCGATCCTGCGCTGCGTAGAGTGCTGCCATGGATGTATCAGATGAGCGAGGGTGCCATTCGCTGGTTCCTGTTCGCTCTTGCGGCGTTCATTCTCGGGTGGGCGGGACGCCGTTTTTATATGAAGGCATGGTCCGCTCTTCTGCACAAGACGGCTGATATGAACACGCTGGTGGCACTTGGCACTGGGGCCTGCTTTTCTTTACTCAGCAGCGAGCACGATCGCGCCCGGGTTCTTCGTCGCGCATGGGATCGCTCCCGACGTTTATTTTGAAGCCGCCATTCTGATCATCGGATTGGTGTTGACCGGCAATGCCCTGGAGAGCAGGGCGAAAGGGCAGACCGCAAGCGCTCTGCGCAAGCTGGTGCAACTGCAACCGAAAACCGCGACAGTTGTGCGGGACGGTGTCGAACACGATCTGCCTGTCGAGTCGATTCAGGAGGGCGATGTCGTTCTGGTGCGTGCCGGCGAGTGTATTCCCACTGATGGCAAAGTGATCTCGGGCAGCAGCAGCGTGGACGAGTCAATGCTCACGGGCGAGTCGTTGCCGATTGAAAAGACGGCGCAGGACAGAGTGATGGGAGGAACGCTCAATCAGCAGGGGGCGTTGCAATATCGCGCGAGCAGTCTTGGAGTGGGCAGCACGTTGGCGCAAATTGTACGGCTGTTGCGTGACGCGCAGGGGGTCCCGTGCTCCGATTCAGAAGATTGCCGATCGCATCAGCGCAATCTTTGTGCCGTAGTAACCAGACCTGCTTAATGAAATGGTTAGTCTGCCTTACTTGGGTCCCCCGTCACCTGCAAGCGGCCAGGTTCCCCATGGACGTGCAAGGAGGTATTCCCCGATGGTGCGTTCGGTAGACAGTGTGCTCTGGGTAAGGGAACGGCATCGCTGCCGCTCCCTCCCCTAAGAACCGGACTTGATGGTTTGCATCATCCGGCTCAAGCCGTGTGTAAGCTCTGCCTGAGCAGAACCGGTGGAACACAACGCACAGACATTCGCGAGGACGGCAAGCTCACCTGAACCTCTTTCGAGTCTCGAAGTAGCCGCGCCAGTGCAGGTCGAACGGGTTAGCGTCCGATTTCACTTTGACGTAGCGCCGGATGGGGATTTCGGTTGGGTTCACCAGCCGAACCTCAGCCGAGCGCGAACGTTGCGCGTTCGAGCCAGCCAGTACAGCGAAGCACCATGAACTCCGTCCAAGCCTGTGCCAGTATCGATCTACGATCCAGGTAGAGGACTTGTTCGGATGCCGGCGCTTTGCCCATCGCCAGAGCGAGTGCCAGAGGACCATCCCCACTTTCCGATACGCCGAACCCGCTTCGATGTGACGGTGATAGTATGCCCAACCACGGATAACCGGGTTAAGCAGCCTGATCAGATACTCCTGCTTCGAGGCTCGATTCGAACGAATCTGACCACGCACCTTCTCCAGGAAGGCGTGCATGTTCTTCTTGGAGGGTGTAATCAGGAGCTTGCCGCCATACTTGCGCAGGTTCTGCCCCAGGAAGTCGAAGCCCTGTTCGATATGCGTGATGCAGGTTTTCTCAGGTGAGAGCTGCAAGCCTCGTTCGAGCATGAACCGCTCGACCAGTGGCTTGACTTCATTTTCCAGCAGCTCTTTCGAGCAACCGGTGATGATGAAGTCATCGGCATAACGCACGAAGTTGACCTTCGGGTTGTGCACCGTCCCATGGATCTGCCGTATGCGGAAGGTATCCTTGAGCAGCCGCTCCAACCCATCCAGTGCCAGGTTCGCCAGCGTCGGCGAGATGATTCCGCCTTGCGGTGTACCTGCCTCCGTAGGAAACAGCATTCGATCTTCCATGAAGCCCGCCTTCAACCATTTCCGCAGCACCTCTTTATCCGTGGGGATGTGGTCGAGCATCCATGCGTGGCTGATATTGTCGAAGCAGCCACGGATGTCGCCCTCAAGAACCCATTGCGGGCTGGTCTTGCGAGCCAGCGCACAGAAGCACTGCTCGATGGCATCGGCGCCCGAGCGTTCCGGTCGAAAACCATAGGAGTTGGGGTCGGCAGTCGTCTCCGCGACCGGGAGCAGCGCGAGCAGGTAGAGCGCCTGCATCGAGCGATCCTTCATCGCGGGGATTCCCAACGGTCTCAGCTTGCCATTGGCCTTCGGGATATAAACACGCCGCAGCGGTTGTGGCTGATAGCCGCGCCGTCGCAGTGTGTCGATGGCCTTGTATCTGGACGCCGGGGTGCTCCAAATCGCTCCGTCCACTCCCGGCGTGTTCTTGCCCTGATTGTGCGTCACTCGCTTTACAGCCAACGCTCGGCCGCAGAACGAGTGGGTCAGCAGCCATTGCAAGGCTTTCATCTTGCCGTGACGGCCTTCCTGTGTTGCCTTGACGATACGCGCTTGCAGTCTCCTGACCTTCTGCTCACATTGAGACCAGTCGATCTGTTCCCATTGAGCCGCCGGGCCGGAAGCTGCACACATAGATTGCTCCACGTTCATTTGCGATTTCCTCCCGCGAAGATTCTGTAAGTTCTCTCGTCAACCACGACCAACTGGAAGTCTGCCTGCTTTCGCAGCGGAGTGATGTTGCAACTCCTATCCGCTCCATTACAGAACAGCATTCGCTTTCTCCAGCATCCTTTACCCGCTGCCCCAACAGCGTGCCTTGCAGCAACGCCTGCCTCCGAAGAGGCGGGACATCGGGCTTACCTTGTTCCGTTTGAATGACACGAATGACGTAGTCCCCGCCTTTACACCGGCAGCCTTTGTGTCCGTGTGCTCCATACCATCCGGTGGATGCATCCGGCTGCGTTGCCTTTTGGCTAGAGCCTGTCAGCGTCTTTGGCTCTTCGGAGGTTACGGTGCCTGCGGCGGTTCACCTATGTTGGACTTGTCATTCAGCCTAACCTCACACCGCCTTGACGCTGGCAGTGGCAAAGAACACCTCGCGGCATTCTCCTTGTCGAATCGACAAAGGCGCATTGTCTCGACAGCTTTCGACCCAGCCGTTACCAGCCACGCCGATGTCGATAGGCTACTGCGGACGGAACCGCAGGTTCAGCTCACTCCTTTCGTGTTGAACAATCATTCAAACAGCTTCAAGTCGCACGGAGGTCTCCTCCCGTCTGCGGGCCGCGTGCGCGTCACTTCGCCACCCACCTTGTATGTTGCGAATCAAGGCCGGGCAAAGGAAATCATCAGAGCCGCCATCGCTGACATGCAGCTTGGACTAGGACGGCAAGGACACTCAGTTTTCTACGCGGAAGCCATCGTGGGAGCCCATAACATGGCGTCCCGACGTGTCGCTGAACAGGTCATCTCCGACACACAGGAAGAAATTGTGGACGGAATTTCGGACTTGCCAGCACTGCGATATGTACTCAAGGTCGAAACCCCTATCAACGAGTGAGGATGACCAGCGAGTTTCACGCCCAGCCGCTATGCGTCCAACGGTCGGACACGCCATTCATTTTCAAGCCTCGCAAGCGTGCACTTGGAACATGAATCCAAGCTCAAAGCAATAGACATTTTCGTGGGTTTCCGCTATGCCTGGACTTGGGATTGGCGCTCCAGGGCCCACTTGCTGCATTGAGGAGTTAAACAGGACGAAACTTTTGCTCTATGACCGGGAAACGTGGACACCAAAACGGCCTCTTCTGGTAGACTTGATCTTGTCGTTGCGGTGGTGGTTTTGGTGGCCACCTTGGTGTCCACGTGGTGTCCACCGAGGCCCGAAATTGAGTCCACAGCAGCGAAATGGTAGAAAAGAGCGAAAATAGCGAAAGCTGCGAAACGCTTGATTCTACGTGACATATAACCAAGTTGTTGAAAAACAATCTGGGGACGTAGCTCAGTTGGTTAGAGCGCTGCCCTGTCACGGCAGAGGTCGCGGGTTCGAGCCCCGTCGTCCCCGCCA
>Ga0185299_10000941_pt1 | contig 66352 bp, 71 predicted proteins | sample PaiPotPPA55metaG_FD_128002 | JGI IMG/M metagenome (GOLD analysis project Ga0185299, IMG submission 128002) | Iron sulfur acid spring bacterial and archeal communities from Banff, Canada, to study Microbial Dark Matter (Phase II) - Paint Pots PPA... ... | reverse complement strand
CGGAGAATCGTCGTATGGGTCACGGAGATGCCGCGGTCCGCCATCATGCTTACCAGATCCCGTAGGCTCAGCTTGAAGCTCGTGTACCACGCGACACACAAGATGATGATCTGCCCGTCGAAGTGCCGTCCTTTGAACACATCTTCGATCGGTACGAACCGTTGCATCTCTTCATCATCGCCTGCCACCCACGCGTTTGCACCAGATCCCTTATGAGCACATGCAGGGCGATCGCTTCCGGCACATGGCCCATTTTCGAAGGTGGCGCACCGACAAGAAGCCGAGCGACTGTACATATGCTCAGCTCGAGGTCATTCCGCCGCAGGAGTTATCAGAGATTTTCGGTGTGGGGCAGGTCTCCGGCCTGCGACAAAATTAAAGTTGTTTCCAAAAACTAGAGCTGTTTCCAAAAAATGGTGGTGTCGCACCATGTCCCGTCCGGATATAGCGCATACTTCGGGATGATTCCAGCTCTGGTCCATCCCATGCGCAGGTACAATCTTTCGGCGCTGCCTCCCGTGCCGGTATCCAGCACAAGGAGATTCTTGCCTGCCAGGCGGCTGGCCTCTTCCGCATGTTCCATGAGCCGGGCGCCGACGCCTTGCCCGCGGGCCGAGCGTACGACCAGTAATTTGGCGACGTCAGCTCGATGCGGTTGGTTTGGCGGCGTCGCAACGAGAATCTGGACTGTCCCTACCAATTTGGAATCGATAAATGCGGCCAGTAATATACGGTCGTCTCGTTGAACTCCTTCCACAACCTTTTCGAAAAAGGATTCGGCATCGGCTTTCGAAAGCGATGCCATAAAGCTCACCGACGCGCCTCCTTCCACGCAGTCCAGCAAAACTTCGGCAAGCGCGCCCACGTATTGACGCCCCTCCGCTGCCGTAAGTCGCCGAATCTCGATCATGAAAAGCTTACGCCTCCTCCTTAGAAGCACGCTTCGCCCACCGTTCCCGCCATTCGCGCGTCGGATCCTTATCCGGATCGGGCGTTTCCTGCGGTGGCCGAATCGCTTCCGGCACATGCCGTAGGTTGACGCGGATGCGCGTCCAAGTAGACGACCTGCCTCGCATGGAGTCCACCAGAACGTCGTCCACGGCGAGCAGCCCGGCCGCCTCGGGATATTTGCTCTTCCATCTTTCCAGGCCCGCCAGCGCGGCTTCTTTATCCGGAGAGTTCGCCACTACCAACAATGGCATTTTCGTCCGCGGCTGCTTAATCACTGCCTTGCCCGCGGCAGACTTGGTGCGCGACGGCGCCACTCTCGGCGCTTCCCCCTCCATCTTGCGAAAGTGCGGCGGCCAAGGCGCGTCGGCCATGCCCGCGGCTTCATCTTTGGCGGCGAGTTCCAATAACTGTTCGAGCGAACCCGGCGCGGCATCCATGCCTGCGTGCGGATCGCCGACCTGCTGGAAGCGCTTCGGTACCGTGAGGATAGTAAAGTCTGCGGGTTCGCAGTCGGGAACCTCAGCCCAGCTAAGCGGCGTCGAGACGCGGGCGTCGGGAACTGGGCGCACAGAGTATGCAGAGCACGTGGTCCGATCCTTCGCGTTCTGGTTGTAGTCCAGGAACACGCCATGACGCTCTTCCTTCCACCATTTCGAACTGGCCAACGCCGGCACGCGACGCTCTACCGCACGCGACAAAGCCACCGCCGCGCGCCGCACTTCGCCGAACGTCCAGCGCGGCTGGATGCGAACATTCACGTGCATTCCGCGAGACCCGCTGGTCTTGGGCCAGCCGCAAAGTCCCACCTCTTCGAGCAGCGCCTTCACCTCCAGCGCGACCAGGCGCACATCCGACCACTCGACGCCCGGGCCTGGATCGAGATCGACGCGCAATTCATCGGGATGCTCGAGATCGGCCGAACGCACGGGATGCGGATGTAGCTCGATACAGCCCAGATTCACGATCCACGCGAGGCCGGCCGCATCATCCACCACTACCTCTTCGGCCGTGCGTCCCGACGGAAATGACAGCGTTACTGTTCTCAGCCACGCAGGCCGCTCTGTGGGCGCGCGCTTCTGATAAAAGGCCTCGCCCTCGGCGCCATTCACGAAGCGCTTCAGGACAATCGGACGATCCTCTATTCCCGCCAGCGCGCCCGGTGCGATTGATAAGTAGTAACGGACCAGGTCCAGTTTCGAAACTTTCGTCTGCTTCGAAAAATACATTTTGTCGGGATGCGTCACCCGGACCTCGCGTCCGTCGACCGAAAGCACTTCAGCGGCTTCTTCCTTCACAAAAACAGGTTAGCCTTTAATGGGCCATGGTGTAATTGACATAGTGCCTTAGGCCACATTGGACCGTGGATTGCAACATCGCGGGCATGGACTGGACTCCGGGCGGTGTAAGTAACGACATTGAAGATCGCCGGAATGAGAGCGGAGGTGGAGGCGGCTTCTCCGGCTTCGGCCTGCCCCACTTCAGCATCGGGGGGATTCTCCTCCTCGGGATCTTGAGCTTAGTCTTCCATCGCAACCTCTTCACTCTCTTCCTGGGCGGCGGCTCCGTGCCGAACCGTCCCGCTGTGAGCTCCGGTCCGGTCTCCGGCGACGCGCAAAAAACCGAGGTTCAATTCGTATCTTTTGTTCTCGACGACGTACAGGCCACCTGGCAGAATTTACTCCCGGCTCAAGCCGGCAAACAATACCGGCATGCCAAGCTCGTGCTCTTCCGGGATTCCATTGACTCCCCGTGCGGGCTGGCTCAAAGCGCTACCGGACCGTTCTACTGTCCCGAGGATGAAAAGGTCTATCTCGACTTAGGCTTCTTTGATCAACTGAAAAGCCAGTTTGGAGCGCCCGGCGAATTCGCTCAGGCTTACGTGATCGCGCACGAGATCGGACATCACGTCCAGAAAATTCTTGGAATCGAAAGCAAAGTAGGACGTATGCGCCAGAGTAACCCGTCTGAAGCGAATCCGTTGTCCGTACGCGTGGAGCTGCAAGCGGATTGCTTTGCCGGCGTGTGGGCCAACTCGACTGAGCAACGCAATATGGTTCATGAAGCTGATATCCAGGCCGGGCTGCGAGCGGCTGCCGCGGTGGGCGACGACCGGCTACAGAAAATGGCCACCGGCCGCGTCAGCCCCGAAACCTTCACTCATGGCACTTCCCGGCAGCGCGACCATTGGTTTCAGACCGGCTTGAATTCTGGCCAGATCTCCGCCTGCAATACCTTCGCAAGCGCTCAGTAGATTCCTCGGGATTATGCGGTAGACGAAACAAAAAGCCATCAGTAGGGATGCACTCGAATCCCCTAGGGTTGACGATTTCCGTTCGGGGGTTGATATTATAAGTGGTAAACCCTGATGGGAATTCAACGTCAGCATCGCAAACGAACGCGGTCCACAATCGAGCAAACCGCCGCCTTACCTTCCAGCATCCCAGAGTGGCTGGAACAGGTTCGTCTCACTGTCGAGAACAAAACTCCATTGATGCAAACGCTAATGCGTCGAGCCATAAGCGCCGTTCTGCGATTTGCTGACCTGTCCGAGGCTTCGGTTGTCGAAGCTACGGCTTCCCCCTCGGATTTAGTCGTTCTGCTGCGCGCATTATCATCCGGCGAACTGCTAGACGATCTCCGATCTGTCGAACCACTCGCGCCGGCATTCATTCGGGGTATTGAAACTCAGCGGAGGTTGGTTGAGGAACATGGAGGCACACTCGGCACGGAACAAATTGCGCAGATGTTAGGGATCACGCGACAGGCGGTCGATAAACGTCGACGCTCACATACTCTTATAGCGCTGAACATGGGTAGGCATGGCTATCGTTATCCGGTTTGGCAATTTACAAAATCTGGCTCTCTCCCCGGACTCGAAGACGTCCTTCAGGCATTGGAGCCGCACGATGAATGGATGCAGATTGCATTTTTCGTTGGCAAGAATCCACGATTAGGCGGTGAGACGCCCGTCGATATGCTTAAGGCTGGTGAGTTGAAGCTAGTTGTTAATGCTGCGCAGGTCTACGGAGAACATGGAGCGGCGTAACGGTGAGTCGAAGATCTTGCCCTCGCCCTCCGACCGATCTGGCCGGCAGGAAGGTCCCGTTGCTCGAATTCAGGGAGACCATGTTTCGGACGTTCAGATTGAGCCGCCCTCCCTTTTTCTTTGGATGCACCGGATCGAACCGCTTTGATTCACCCGATAACTCCTATGAAGTCCTATACGCAGGACTGGACGCGTTCTGCGCATTTGTAGAAACCTTTGCGAGCGCTGCGGGTACCCGCATCGTTACGACCATGGCCTTGAAGGAACATGGACTCACGGAATTTAAAGCGAGACGCCCATTGCGATTAATCGATCTAACGCAGTCAGGAGCGCTAGTACACATCGGCGCAGACGGAAACCTGTTTACGGGAGATCATGAGATCCCTCAACTGTGGTCTAAGACCTTACATGACCATCCCATAAAGGCAGACGGCTTGCTATATCCGAGTCGCCTTGATCCTGTTCGACACGCAGTAGTACTGTTTGGTGGCAGAATGCCAAGATTGATGACTGAACTGCATCGCGACAGTTGGTACGCCCCAGGCGCTCAACGCCAAAAACTGATCGAGATTATCGAGCATTATCAACTCGAATTGATCGAGAGCCACGTGCTCACGGGGCGCAAACCAGTATCGCGTGCAGTGCAGACGAGTTTTGATGACGAGAAGTAACGATCCCGAAGCGTGGTGATGCAATCTGAATTCCGTTGAAGGAAAAACCCAAAGCCGCCGTTAGCGAGACAATCCAGACGCGCGTGCTAAACTCACCAGCAAAGCCCTCCATGTTGTTGCCCTACCTGCACCGGGTCGCCGCCCGGGAGAATCTCTCCGCCGAAGACGCGCGTGAAGCCATGCTGGCCGTGCTCAGCGGCGAAGCAACCACGGCGCAGATCGCCGCCTTCTTAGTCGCCCTGCGGACCAAGGGCGAAACCTCCGACGAGCTGCTGGGCTTCGCCCGAGCGATGCGCGAGAAGGTGGCCCGCGTCGACGCGGCCGTAGATTCGGAACCATTGCTCGACACCTGCGGCACCGGCGCCGCCGATGGGCCATCCACCTTCAATATCTCGACCATCACTGCGTTCGTCGTCGCGGGCGCAGGCGTGCGAGTGGCCAAACACGGCAATCGGTCACTATCCAGCCAATGCGGCAGCGCCGATGTTCTGGAGGCGCTCGGCATCAACCTTGCGATTGCGCCAGAGCAAGTCGGCCGCGCGATTCGCGAGGTCGGCATCGGGTTCCTGTTCGCGCCCGCTCTTCACCCCGCCATGAAATATGCCCAGCCTGCCCGGCTGGAGCTAAAGATGCGAACCGTCTTCAATCTGCTGGGGCCGCTGACGAATCCCGCCGGCGCGACGCGGCAATTGATCGGCGCGCCCTCGCCGCATGCAGCGGAATTGATGGCGCAGGCGCTGGCCGGCCTCGAGCCCGAGCGCGCGTTTGTAGTTCACGGTTCCGATGGTTTGGATGAAGTAACCACCACCGGTTCGACGATAGTATTTGAGGTAACGGGGCGCCAAGTCACTCCGCTTTCATGGAGCCCATCGGACTTCGGCGTGGCGCAGGCCAATGCCGCGGATTTGAGCGGCGGCGATCCAGCCCTGAATCGTGAGATCGCAATAGCGGTGCTGCAGGGCGAACGTGGACCGCGGCGCGATATCGTGCTGGTGAATGCAGCGGCATCTCTATTGGTGGCGGGACGGGCAACCGATCTACTCGCGGGAATGCGGCTGGCGGCTCACTCTATCGACACTCGAGCCGCTTGGAAAAAAGTTGAGCAGCTAGCCCAGTTTAACTAGCCCAGTTCAGCCAAAACGTAATCGGCTAGCTCGTTCATATTGTCAATCACCAGGTCGGGCGGGTCCTCTGCGAAACCTTCCGGTTGAAATCCGTAGGTGACGCCGCAGGCTCGTATGTTGGCGTTCCGCGCGGTGCGGATATCCACTCCACTGTCGCCCACCATGATGGTGCGCTCCCGCGCGATGCCGCTTTCTCTCAACAGTGTCTCCACTCCAATGGGATCCGGTTTCTTTTGCTCGAAACTGTTGCCGCCGTAGACCTGGAAAAAATGCTGCCCCAATCCCAGTCCATCGACCAGCTCCCGGCTGAAGCGGACCGGCTTGTTGGTAAGCACGGCCATATGCGATCCGGCATTGTGGAGACGGTCGAGCGCTTCCTGCACGCCTGCGTACAGCCGCGTATTGTCGAGCATGTGCTCGCGATAATAGCCGAGAAAATATTCGAGCGCTCGTTGAACATCCGCCTCGCTCGCCTCGGGTCCCAGAGCACGCCGCATCAATACCGGAGCGCCGTTGCCGACGTAGGACGAAACCAGCTCTTCAGAAATCGGCGGCAGCTTCATCAGCCTGCGCGCGGCGTTCACCGAATGGACCAGGTCGATCTTGGAATCGATCAGCGTGCCGTCCAGATCGAAAATCAACAGATTCATTCTCGACGCAATCCCCCCGATTCGCGGCGCGCGTGCTCGGCCCAGGCTTTTTCTGCTTTCTCCTTTGCATCGCGGAAAGCATCCTTGAACTCGTGCGGCGTCATCGCAGCGAAAAAGTCCGATGCGCCCGCCAGATATGGCATCAGTTTAGAATCGACCACGGAGCGAGGCGGAGGTGAGGGTGCGAACGCCATCAAGACCGTGACCAATGCGACCGCGATAATTACGCCGCGCACCACGCCGAACGCGCCGCCCAGCAGACGGTCAAACCACGAGAGCCCGGCCCACTTGAAGAACTTCGCGAGCAAACGGCCTACGATAGCACCCAGCAATGAAATGACGATGAAGATAATGAAGAAGCCGATCAAGTTCGCAATCGCCCGGGAGCTGACGTAATCGAGGAAATAAGCCGCGACAATTCCGTAACACCAAAAGCCGAAGAAGATGCCCAGAATCGTCGCGATGAACCCGACTCCCACGCGCGCGAAGCCCGCCATCAGGCCGGACAGGATCGAGAATGCGATCACCAGTATGAGAAGCAGGTCGATCCAGTTCATAACGGCTTCCCCGTCAGAACATGGTACGACTCGCGGTATTTCTCGCTAGTCCGGTGTATGACGTCGGGCGGAAGCGCGGGCGCGGGCGGCTGCTTGTTCCAGTGAATGGATTCCAGATAATCCCGCACGTACTGCTTATCAAAGGACGGCTGCGGACCGCCCGGCTGATAGCTGGCGCGCGGCCAAAAGCGCGAAGAATCGGGGGTAAGCACTTCATCAGCTAGCGTCAACTGATCGCCGATAAAACCGAATTCGAACTTCGTGTCGGCGATAATCACGCCCCGAGTCTCGGCATATTCGGCGGCGCGGCGATAGATCTGGAGCGTTAAGCTCCTCAGCCGCCCAGCCACCTTGTCGCCGATTATACTGGCCGCCGCCTCGAAAGATATGTTCTCATCGTGACCGGACTGAGCCTTAGTCGCCGGCGTAAAGATCGGCTCGGGCAGCTTGTCGGATTCGCGCAAACCAGCCGGCAGCGAAATGCCGCAGATGCGTCCGTCTCGCTTATAGTCCTTCCACCCGGAGCCGGAGACATAGCCGCGCGCCACGCATTCGACCTCGATCATCTTGGCGCGGCGAACCAACATCGACCGTCCTTCCAGTTGCTCCCGGTAGGGGTGAAACTGCGCCGGATAATCCGTGACGTTCGCCGACACGAAATGGTTGGGCACAATATCGCGCACCAGATCCAACCAGAATAGGGTGAGCTGAGTCAGCACCTTTCCCTTGTCTGGAATGGGCGTGGGCAGAACGTAGTCGAACGCGGATAGCCGGTCGGTGGCGACGATCACCAGAAATTCGCCGGCGGCATAAACATCGCGAACCTTGCCTCGGGCATGCCGGTCGATGCCGGGCAGGTTGGTCTCAAAGATGGCGTCCAATCTCTAGTGGTATCACAAACTGGCAATCTTGCCAGTAGATTTTGCAGCGTTACTTTCAGGTGGCGTCGAACAATCAATTAGTTAGGAGTGGTCACCGTCGTGCCTGCCTCTGGATGAAGGAGTGTGAATCATGAATTGGGACAGAGTAGAAGGCAACTGGAAACAGCTCAAGGGCAAGGTCCGCGAAAAGTGGGGCAAGCTCACTGACAGCGATTTTGAGCAGATAGCCGGCAAAAAGGATCAGCTTATTGGTCGCATCCAGGAGCGCTACGGAATCACACGAGATGAAGCCCAAAAGCAAGCCGACGAATGGGTGCGCGCGCAACAGTTCCAAGAGGACCCGACGCACGCCACTACCACCAAACGGTAAGCTCACTTTTTTTGAAGTTACGTTTTAATGGAATCTTGGGCCGTCCAGCCGGGCGGCCTTTTTTTGCGCCTAAACAACACCACCCCTATACTAGGGAATGCGGCTCTCGATCCTTATCCCTGTCTACAACGAGCGCACCATGGTGGAGCGGAGCTTGGCGCAAGTCCTGGCCGCGCCGCTGCCGGAAAACATGGACCGCGAGCTGATCATCGTCGATGACTGCTCCACTGACGGGACTTCGGAGATCCTGGATCGGCTGGCCGCCCGCGAGCCCGGCATCCGGTTGATTCGTAAAAAAGTGAACGAGGGCAAAGGCGCCGCGGTCCGAACGGCGATCCAAGAGGCGCACGGTGACTTTTGCATCGTCCAGGATGCCGATCTCGAATACGATCCCTCCGAATATCCGAGGCTTTTGCGGCCCCTGCTGGATGGACACGCCGATGCGGTGTTCGGATCGCGGTACCTGGCCGGGGAACAGACCCGCGTCCTGCCGTTCTGGCATTCGATGATCAACAAGTGGCTGACGTTGCTCTCCAATATGTTCTGCAATCTGAAGCTGACCGACATGGAGACCGGCTACAAAGTTTTTCGCACCGACCTGCTCAAGAGCATCCCCATCCGATCGAACCGTTTCGGTTTCGAACCCGAGATCACGATGAAGGCGGCTAAACGCAAGCTTCGGATTTATGAGGTCCCGATCAGCTATCACGGCCGCACTTACGAAGAAGGCAAGAAGATCGGCTGGAAAGACGGAGTCAAGGCGCTGGGTGTGATCGTACGCTTTTGGATCATCGACGATCTGTATGTGGAACCGTACGGCCGCGCGTTTCTCAATAATCTGACCGGCACACCGCAATATCTGAGCTGGCTGGCGCGCGTGCTGCGGCCTTATTTGGGCGACACCATTTTGGAGCTGGGTGCGGGAATTGGGAATCTGGCCGGCCGACTGATGGGCCGCCGGTTGCACTACGTCGCAACCGAGAAGGATCCCCTATACCTGCACTCTCTCAATAATCGTTTCCTACGCACTCCCAACGTTTCGGTGCTGAAGCTCGATCCGGAGCGGCCCGACGATTTCGCCGAAGCGGGTGGACCGTTCGATACTGTCTTGTGTGTCAACGTGCTCGAATATGCAGCGGATCCTGGAGCGTTGATCGAGTCGGCGAACCGCGTGTTGACGACCGGCGGATCTCTCGTTCTGCTGGCGCCGCAGGGTCCCGCCTTGTATGGCAGTTTGGATCGCACGCTGGGCCACCTGCGCCGGTTCAGCAAGTCTGAGCTGAGCATGATGCTCGAAAAGCGCGGCTTCAAAGTGCAACGCATGGTCAACCTCAATAAAATCTCGACTCCTGCCTGGTGGCTTTATGGAAAACTCCTGCATCGGAGCCGCATCAGCAAAGTGACGTTGAAGATGTTCGATAAGACGGTTTGGATCTGGCGGCGAATCGATGGCTTGTTGCCGTGGCGCGGGCTGTCGCTGGTGGTCATAGCAACCAAGGAATAAATGGCGTGACGCCTTCTTATCATTTTCAACACGCGATCTGCAACGAAGTTTATGAGAAGCGGCCGCTGGCCGAGGTGTGTCGGAGTATCCGACAGATCGGATATACAGGCATTGAGATTGCGCCGTTCACGCTGGCGGACCGGCCCTCGGAGATTTCGTCTAATGAGCGGCGGCGTCACCGCGAGACTATCCTCGACGAAGGACTCACTTTCGTGGGCCTGCATTGGCTGATGGCATCGCCTCCAGGACTGCACGTCACTACGCCCGACCGCGCCCTTCGGGAACGAAGCTGGCGGCACGTTTTCGACCTGGTGGATCTATGCGCTGATCTGGGCGAGAACGGCGTCATGGTTTTCGGATCGCCTAAGCAACGCTGCACCGTCGACGGGCTGAGCCGGGAGGAAGCGACCAGGAACTACACGGACGGCCTCGCGAGCGTAGCGCCTCATGCCGCAGAACGAGGCGTGACCATTCTGGTAGAAGCATTGCCCGTTGGCCAGTGCGATGTGATTACGACATTGGCCGAAGCGGTGGCGATCGTGAACCAAATTAACAGTCCCGCGGTCCGAACGATGTTTGACACGCACAATGCAGTCGATGAAAAGGAGGGGCACGCGATCCTGGTTGATCGTTATTTCGATCTGATCCGGCACGTGCACATTAACGAAATGGATGGCAGGCATCCTGGTACAGGCACCTATGATTTCAAACCGCTGTTCGAGGTCTTGCGGCGACGCTGCTACCGGCACTGGGTATCGCTCGAGGCTTTTGACTTTACCCCCGGCCCTGAGAAAGTCGCGACCGAATCGCTGCGGTACATCGAACAGATAGTCGAGCAAGTGACGGCATGACACGATTTGTAGTCACCGGAGGGGCTGGATTCATCGGGTCCACGCTGGTGCGGCGGCTGCTGGCAGAGCCCGACGCAGAGGTGCTGGTCATCGACAACTTTCTGACTGGCCATGCTCGTAATCTGGAAGAGGTTCGTTCCCGCATTTGTTTCGACGAGGCGGACATCCGCGACTATGCTGCCACCGCGAAGGCGATCGCCGGCGCGGACGTGGTGTTTCACCTGGCCGCCATCCCATCTGTGCCACGCTCGATTCATGAGCCGGTGGTCTCACATGAAGTCAACATCGACGGTACGTTCAATGTTTTTCGCGCTTGCTCAAAAGCCAAGGTGCGGCGCGTGGTCTATGCTGCATCGTCCTCGGCCTACGGCGACACCGAGGTCCTGCCGAAAGTGGAGACCATGCTCCCGCGGCCGAAATCACCATATGCAGTCCAAAAGCTCATGGGCGAATATTACGCCAGCGTTTTTTCCAGTTGCTTCAATCTGGAAACGGTGGCGCTGCGCTTCTTCAATGTTTACGGCGAGCGGCAAGACCCTTCCAGCCCCTACTCGGGCGTGCTCTCGCTTTTCATGCGCGCTCTCATTGAACATCAGTCGCCCACTATCTTCGGAGATGGAGAACAGACTCGCGACTTCACCTACGTAGAGGATGTCGCAGGGCTTTGTGTGAAGGCCTCGCAGGCCAAAGGCGTGGGCGGCAAGATGTACAACGCCGGCAATGGCAACCGCTATACGCTCAACCACGTCTGGAACCTGCTGCAGAAGATCGAAGGACTATCATTACCGCCAAAATATGCGCCTCCGCGCGAGGGGGACGTGCGAGACTCCCAGGCCGACACGACGGCGGCACGACGCGATCTGGGTCACGACCCGCAGTTTACGCTCGAGCAGGGGCTGCGCCGCACCCTGGCTTGGTACCGCGCGCAATAGGCCGGCTTTGCTCAGCACCATTCGCGACACCATTCGAACAATTCCGAAAGGTAAAGTGGCCACGTATGGCGACGTGGCGCGCGCCGCCGGCTTTCCAGGACGCGCCCGGCAAGTGGTCTGGGCGCTGCGCGGGGCGCGTGGCCTGCCCTGGCATCGGGTGGTGGGCGCCGGTGGGAAAATCATGCTGCCGGGCGAGAACGGCCTCGAGCAGCGATTGCGCCTGGAGACCGAAGGCGTAGCGTTTCGGGCTGGGAGGGTCTGGATGGAAAAACATCAATACAGTTTTAAGCCGGCGAAGCGGGCGCGGAAGAAATAGGGCTACGCATGCTCATAAAATTCGTGCTCGTTGGCCTGTTGCCAGCGTTCTTCGCGGCTCATATAGGTCTCGATTTCGGCAGTTGAAAAAACGAACCCATCGTCAGTGGGGTTGTACGGGGCGTTCTCGTCCTTGTGCATTTTCAAAATCTTAGCGGCGTTGTCGAGCTGGCGCTCCTCGTTTTCGCGGCGCTCGGCCTGGATTCGGCGGAGCAGAACGAGCGTTCGCTCGAACTCACGGGTGAGGCGCTGGCGGTAAATGCTGATGTTGACGAATGCCCGGTTATGCTCGCGGTACGCCAGGGCCATGGCGGGGGCAGCTTCGGCCTCCGGATGGTTGGCGCGGATACGATCTTCCATTTCCGTGATGCCGAGCGAGAACAGGTTGGTCTCGACGGCGGCGGCGCGGTTGAGTTGCCACGACGTGTCGAGAAGCGACTGGACGAGTTGAGTTTCGATCGCGCCTTTAGGCTGGCATTCATCGAGAAAAGACTTTTGAATGGTGCTGGTAAGCGGATTGGTCTTCGGTGGGCAGGACGACGGTTTGGCCGGTTAATCCATGGGCGTTGGCTTTATTCACGGCAGCGCGGTCGTGACCATTGGGCTTGGGGGGCATTCGGGACTTTTGAATCTGGCATCTGATATCTCCTTCAATTTGGTTTTAACTTGCGTGGCCGCGGCGCTACGCGGTGGAAGGTGGGAAGTGGATGAGTGGGAACGGAAGAAAAAGGATTTCGGCGCGTGACCGCGTGGGGTTTTTCCGGTCAGTTTAGATACCGCGCGCTGTAATCGAGTCCCCTGGCATTCATTGCCCCGGCGGGCTTTCGGCCCTGGTTCGTCTGAGGTTGGCGAACGGAACCCATTTCCCGTCTTTGTTTTTCTGCTCCATCAGCCATTGCCAGCTATTTTCCTCAGCATTCCAACGATAAGTGTTATGGAACGGGCCGTCAGGATATTCGAAGACGAATCTGATCTGGTTTCCGTCGCGGGTCCCGTAGCCCAGGGTCTCTGAGTATCGAGCTCCGAATGTATCCATCAAATGCAGCACGTACCGTTCGCTGATTGGATCGTAGCAGAGGTACCAGATTGATTATGGTGCGCGTCGCTACCTCTCACTTTGCCTTCAAGTTTCCAGGAGCCTGCAAGGTGGTTGACCAAATCGTCCGGCCACTCAGCAGGGGCCTGCGCCGGGGCCTCACCGTTTCCGAATAGGAACTATCATCGCCGCCCACGGCGGTGGGCACACGGCTTCATTACCAGCCTTCGCGCTTCCGCAAGCTCAGAATGTGCGCGACATGATGGCGCGAGTGCCAAGCGAAATAACCAACGGTCCAGTCGACCGCCAATTCGCGACCTTCGGGATGCCGAAAGCTGCGCTTGAAATCATCATCCGACAACGAACGTAACAACATGACCCAGCGCCGGTGAAGCGCATCTGTTAGCGCGAGCGATGGTTCAATCGGGCCCGACTTCGCGTCCGGAAGTTCCGCCCAAGACGCTTCCTCAATCGGCTTGATTGTCGGTGCCTGCTCCGTGAGCGCCAGGCGAACAAACATATAGGCACTCAGGTGACCATCGGGAATATGGTGTACGACTTGCTGAGCGGTCCAACCGCCGGGCCGATAGGACTGGTCCAACTGGTCGTCGCTCAAACCCTCCACGGCGTTGCGCAGATTGCCCGTCAAAGCCTCCAATTCCGCAATCCAAGCGTCGCGTTCGGCGCGCCGAATTGTCGAGGGCGGACTATACGGCCCGATAGGATAGCGGAGATCCATGCTTGCACGATCCATGGGATCTGGTTTTTCGGAAGATGAACCAGCCATGACTGACTAGTGTACGCGGCGGACCGCAGCTTCTACAACGACCCGGCCTGTGCCCTTGAGCGATTCTTTAGGAATCGTGGCCGGGGCCGCCCGGCGCCCCGCACTCTTTCCACAGCTTTTCCCAATTCCAGATTCCGTACGCCACCTCTTTCGGCAATGGGAATCCGAGCTGATGCGCGAGCATACACACCTGCCCGCGATGGTGGGCTTCGTGAGAAAGCATGTAGCACAGCATCTCCAGGCCAACCGGCCAAGGCGGAGCCCAGCCGTCTCTGCGAAACTTCTCGACCCGGCCCCCACCACTGCCGAGCGCTTCAGCGAGCATTTCCGCACAGCGAGCGGCGCTCTCGGCCAATCCCGCGCGGGCCTGCTGCGGCGTGCAGTGCGCGCGGTTGAGCTGTGGTGGAACCTTCAGGTGCGGAGCTGTAAGCCTGACCCACTTGGAGCGGACATTGTGCATGTGCGTGAAGATCGCCGCAATTGTGCGGGCCTTGCCGGGCGGTTTGGCTCTCCAGGCGATAGGGTCAAGATGTTCGATAAGAACCTGGTTCATGCGATCATTGGCGGCAAAGGTCCGGACTGCGACTCGGCCAAGTTGAGTGTGAACCTTGGGTTGGCGCGTGGTCACTGCTCCCTACTCCTTGACCTATAATACTTCCGGGCTGTCGTCACCGAAGCGGCCCCATTTGGCCCTTCAGCGCCAAGAGAACCTGTGCTAGAATTCTTGCGCACTAGGGATGATACCTGAACCTGTCATCCGCGCACTGGGACGCTTCGAGCCGCACGCACCGGCCATGACCACGATCAAGGGGGGTACCGATTATGGATTCGACCAGACGCACCATACTGGCAACGGGCGCCGCGGCGACGGCGATGGCCGCAGCACCGCGCGTGTTTGCTCAGCAGACTGGGCAAGGAGGAGCTGCTATGCCCTTTTACGAAAAAGGCCCCGTTCGCATCCACTATGAGGAGGCCGGTTCCGGCATCCCGTTGTTGCTCATCGCCGGCGGGGGATTGAATTCGACGATCTCCGGCTTGACCCACGGCGGTCCCTTTAACCCCATCGAGGAGTTCAAGGGAGAGTACCGCTGCGTCGCGTCGGACCTGCGCAACGCCAATGGCGGCCAGTCCTCCGGCCCGCTCGAAATCGACCGGCCCTGGGATGCATATACCGATGACCATCTCGGTCTGATGGATCACCTGGGCATCGAGAAGTTCATGGTGCTGGGCTTCTGCATTGGCGGCCCCTTCATCTGGAACCTCTTGCGGCGGGCGCCTGATCGTATTGTCGCAGCCGTGCTGGCGCAGCCCAGCGGGTCGCGTCCTGAGTTGCGCGACCTTTTCTACGAAACCAATATGAAGGGCTGGGGTCCGGAATTGGTCAAGCGCCGGCCCGACATCACGATGGAGATGGTCGACAAATTTCTGACCAAGATGTACCGCACCAACCCCGACTTCGTCTTCACCGTGACACGCGATTTCGTGCGCAATTGCCAGACGCCCGTGCTGATCCTGCCGGATGATATCCCGGCGCATCCGTACGCCGTCGCCATGGAGGCCGCGATGCTCGCGCCCAAGGCCGAAGTGAGCGTGTTCCCGTGGAAGGAGCCCAAGGAGCGGATTCCCCTGGCGGTGCGCCAGATACATTCTTTCCTCCGGGCACATCGCCCCGCTTCTGCTTAGACGGCGGTGTCCACGACAGGGCGGCTGGGTCAATTGAATGAATAGCCATTTCAGAGAGGAACGCTGGCTTTAGCCCGGTTCACTCAGAGGAGGAAACATGAGAATCCTGGTGATTGGCTTGATCGTGTTGGGCGTGGCGGTTTCTATCCCTTACGCACATGGCCAGAGCAGTGCACGCCCCGCTATCGCAAATGAAGCGGACTACGGCCGCGCGATGAAGGAACTTTCGAACTGGGGACGATGGGGAAATGACGACGAACTCGGCGCGGCCAACCTGATCACACCGGCGAAGCGGAAACAGGCCCTGGCTTTAGCCAAGCAAGGCCTGCCGGTTTCACTCGCGCACGATGTCGCGCAGGAAAAAGCTGCGGATGCTCCGAATATACTGGAGCGCGTTCTGGGTCCAGTGAGTCCGACAGGCACCACCGATCGCTACCAATATACGGGCACGTATCATGGCATCGTTCACAGTCATCTGGATGCTGTGGACTGTCACATGATGGTGGACGGCAAGGGCTACAACGGACGGGCGATGGAAGACATTATAGCCGCAGGCGGTTGCCCGAAAGGGAATATCAATGTTTTGAAAGATGGCGTTGTCACGCGGGCCATCCTGTTCGATGCGACGCGTCTGCCGGGGAAGGCTACTGCTGAAGGGTGGCTGGAGCCGGGAACGGCCATCCATCGGGAAGATATCGAGGCGCTGGAAAAGTTGGAGCACGTGAAGGTGTCGGCAGGTGACGTCATCCTTCTCTATACCGGCCGTTGGAAGCGGCGTGCCGCGCTGGGCCCTTGGCCGAGGGAGACCGGGTTCGCCGGCTATCACGCCGATGTTGCGTATTTCATCAAGGAACGGGGCGTTTCCTTCATCGGAGGCGACGGACCGAACGACGTCGTGCCCACGGGCCTGCCGGCATCTGTTTTAAATCCGCTACATCGATTGGCACTGGTCGCGATGGGAGTTGCCATTTTCGACAATCTCGATTTCGAACGAGCGGTCGAGCAGGCCAGGCGACTGAATCGTTACGAGTTTCTGTTCACGGCTGCGCCGCTGCGGATCGATAAAGGAACAGGATCGCCACTTAATCCGCTGGCCATCTTCTGAATCCGCCTGTGGATGGCTTCTCTGGAGGAACGAATGAGTTATCGATGTTGGCTCTTCCCGATGCTCGCCTTCGTTGCGATCGTGGGCCTGGCGCCAGCGCACCTTTCAGCTCAAACGTCGTCTGCGAAGAAGTGGACCCCGCGACGCACCCCCGATGGGCAGCCGGATTTCGAAGGCAACTGGGCCACGGCAACGCTCACGCCACTGGAACGCCCGCCGGAATTCGCCGGCAAGGAATTCCTAACCGAACAGGAAGCCGCGGAATATATAAAGCGCACTCTCGAGGAATACAACAGCAATCGCCGCGATGGTGGGGCCCAGGCCGACCTGCAGCGAAATTACAATGAAGCCTGGCGCGACCGCGGAACCACCGTAGTGGCCACGCGCCGCACCTCTCTGATCGTGGATCCGCCGGACGGGAAGATTCCGCCGCTCACCCCCCAAGCGCAAAGGCAACAAGCCGCCATGACCGGTGGAGTCGGCCCGGAAGGCTTGCGGTTTCTTCCCGCTGCTTTATCCGCGGCAAGGCCATCGCGCCTTCCGAGCGGCCCCCAGGATCTGCCTTTACGCGTCCGCTGTATCTCCCGCGATTTGCCCATGATTCCCACGCCGAACAACAATTTCCTGCAGATTGTTCAGAGCCCGGGCTACGTGGCGATTTTCCAGGAGATGATGCACGAGATCCGGATCATTCCGCTGGACGGAAGGCCTCATCTCGATTCCAAGATCCGCGGCCACATGGGAGATTCCCGCGGCCGTTGGCAGGGCAACACGCTGGTAATCGACACGACCAATTTTATGGGTGCGGATAATGCGTACGGAGCCGATGAAGCCATGCATCTCACCGAGCGTCTGACGCGCACTGATCCTGACACGATCCTGTATGAGTTTACGGTCGACGATCCCACTGCATTTACCAAGCCATGGAGTGGAGAGATGTCGATGAGAAAAACCGATGAACCAGTGGAAGAGTACGCTTGCCACGAAGGGAACTACGCGATGGAGAGCATTCTCGCCGGTGCGAGAGCCCAGGAGAAGAAGGGAGGGATGAGATGAAGGAGGTCTTCACCAAGACTTTTTGGGTAGCTGTCAAGAAGACTTTCGATGAAGCCCGCGAAGGTCCGCTCCCAGCCAATACTGCTTCGCAAACTCCGGCCGAGGGCGACCTGCTTGCCCCTTCAACGGTAGAGACACCACCGTCGCCAGCGGTGTCGAGCGAGCGGCACCCGCCCGGGAACCTCGATGCGAACGAGCATTGACGGCGATGTATACTGCGTTCATGAGCCACAGACGCAAACACTCAATGCGGCTGCTTTTCCTTTCAGGGACGCGCGTGGCCGCGATCCTGGCCGTGGCCTTCGGCGCTGTAGCGCAAGAACAAGAGCAAAAACCACTCGACGCGGCCGACATTGCCGATGGCATGAGACTCTATCAACAAAAAGGCAACTGCCAGTCGTGTCATGGCTGGGCGGGTGACGGCCGGAAGACCGACAGCCAAATGCCCGACGGTCCCAACTTGCGTGAAACCAAGCTCAACCGCGCCGGTCTCGTGCTGACCATCAAGTGCGGGCGGCTCAATTCGCAAATGCCGGCCTTCGACAAGTTTGCTTACAGCGGCGACGGGCGATGCTATGGCAAGAGCCAGGCAGACCTGAAATCGTACAAGACCCGCATGCCCGACCCTCCGGCCACGCTGCAGCAGCGCGAGATCGAGCTGATTGCCGACTTTATGATCGCGAAGATTGTCGGAAAAGGCCCGATGAATCATGCCAAGTGCGTCGAATTCTGGGGCTCCGAAACAGACGTCTGTAAGGAGTTCCCGAAATAACGTTCAGCAGAAATCAATTCAGCGCAAAGACAAACAGGTAGCTGGAATCCTGCAAGTTGTCGAATTTCACGGGATGCAGGTGCCGGCCGCTGGCTTGAACCGCAACGTACTGCTTTGTTCCGATCGAATAAGTCACCGGCGCGCCCTTCAGTGCGGTGCCAACGTTGAATCGCCACAGTTCCTCGAGCGTGTCGTCGTTATACGCCACCACCCAACCATCCTGCAGGGCCGTAAAAACCAAGCCGCCCGCCGTGACCGTGGCACCCGATCGAATTTCGATGTCCGTCACTGCCTTGGCGATGACCTTGTGGTTGATGGTGTCGAACGCCGTCACTGAGCCGTAGTAGAGGTCGCTGTTGTAGGTACGTTTCTCGCTGTTCTTACGGTCGATGCCGCCGTCCGGCGAGAGGAACGCAACTGCGGCGCCATTTTGTGAGAAGCAGCCTTCGATTCCCACGCCATAGGCGATGTGCTTGACGGGGTTATAAGCGGTGGGTTGGTGGGCGATGCCGCCGTGCCAGGTCGGACAGGTCCGCTTCTCAGGGTCGCCACGCAGCGACCGCGCCACCGGATTGTACATTTGCACATCCAGCTTTGAATTGTAATCGAGCGGCTTTCCGGTTTCCGGATCGAGGCCCTTGGTCCAGTTTAGGTCGTTGACGTACTGCGAGCCCTTGATGAACCTTCCATTCGTGCGGTCCAGCGAGTAGAAGAAGCCGTTTCGGCCGAAATGGCTGACGACCTTGCGGTTCTGGCCGTTGATGATCGTGTCGTAGAGCATGTGGACACCGACCTCGTCGTAGTCCCACGAATCGTTGGGCGTGTATTGGAAATACCACGCCAGTTTGCCGGTGTCGAGATTGAGGGCAACAACTGAATCGGTATAGAGGTTGTCGCCCGGACGCGCCTGAGGATCGTATTGCGGAACAGGGTTACCCGTGCCCCAAATGGTGAGCCTGGTCGCGGGATCGTAGGAGCCGGTCTGCCAAATGCCGCCGCCTCCGGTTTTCCAGGCGTTATTTTTATCCTTCCACGTCTCGCTCCCTGGATCGCCGGGCTTGGGTACCACATACCAACGCCATAGCTCCTTGCCTGTTCTTGCTTCCAGGGCCGCGATCCATCCTCGCGTTCCGGCGTCCCCCGCACCATTTGCTATGAGGACCTTGTCTTCCACGGTGATCGGCGCCGTAAAGAATCTCTCCCGATTGCCGAACTCGTTGGTGGTGGCCACCATCTTGTCCCAAATGATTTCGCCATTGTCGCGCTTGATCCCAATTACGCGGCCGTCAGGAAGGTTGGCGATTACCAGGTCTTCCCACAACGCCAGGCCGCGCGTGCGCGGCGTGTTGCCCTGGTGTTTCACGCCTGGGTCGGTGACCCAGACGAACTGGCCCCGGTTCGGATCACGCGCGTCGATTTTATAAACCGTGCCCCAGCCGTCGGTCGTATACATGAAACCGTTGTCAATCAGCGGATTCAGCTCGTTTTCCGGGCCGTTCTGCCCAACGTCCTGCATGCCTCCGAGCGCCAGCGCCCAGACCATCCGAAGGTTCTTGACGTTTTCCCGGTTGATCTGAGAAAGCTTGGAGTACCGGGTTGCTCCGTAATCGCCGTTCATCATCAACCAGTTTTGCGGCTCATTCTGCGCGTTGATCAACCGATCCTTGTTGACGGTCATATTGTACTGGGCGAACGCCGCAACAGCGAGCACGACCGCTGACGCACCGGCGACAGCCGCGCTTCTCAAACGTCTCCGCACACCAGGTTGCATGATGATCTCCTCCTGACGAGGATAGAGATTCAAGCAGCGCTGGTCAAGTAGGAGGCATCGTATCGCCGCTGGTTCCGGGAAAATCGGATATTGTATAGAGTGCCAATGCGCCCCATTGCTTCCTTCTTTGCCTTCCTGGTCGCCCTCGCTCCGCCCGGCGTGGCACAGCTTGATTGGCCGATGTTCGGCCACGATCCGGGTAGCAACCGCTACTCACCTCTGCGTCAGATCACACCAGAAAACGTCACGAAACTGACGCGGGCGTGGACTTATCATATGAATCCGCAAGGCGTGCAAGCCGGCATGACGGGCGCCAGCGGCGCCTCTTCCGAAACGATTCCTCTTGTTGTGGGCGGCATGATGTACCTGACCACGCAGTTCAAGCGCGTTGTCGCACTCGAGCCCGAAACCGGCAGAGAACTCTGGGCTTTCAACGTGCCCGACGGGAATCCGGCACGGCGAGGCCTCACATACTGGGCAGGAGATAAGCAGAACCCGCCGCAGGTCTATTTTGGCACCGATACCGGAAAACTCTACGCCCTGAACGCAAAGACGGGCAAGCTTTCCCCGGGCTTCGCCAACGAAGGCGTACTCGATATGAAGCCGGGAGCCTTAAACGGGCTGGCGAACGCCGCCTTTGGTCTCTCTTCCCCGCCGATCGTCTACAAAAATCTCATCATCACTGGCGCACTGGTGCAGGAAACGCCCAGCGTTGGCGCGGCGGGCGATACGCGGGCCTGGGACGTTCGCACCGGCAAACTAGCCTGGACGTTCCATTCGATTCCGCGGCCCGGCGAGACAGGCAGCGACACCTGGGAAGGCGATGCTTGGAAGAACCGCTCGGGCTCAAACGTCTGGGGCTTCTTTACTATCGACTCGCAGCGCGGCATTCTCTACATGCCCTTCGGCGAGCCCACTACCGACTATTGGGGTGGCGACCGCAAAGGAGCGAATCTCTTCGGAACCTCTCTCGTGGCTGTTGACGCGCAGACCGGCAAACGCAAGTGGCACTTTCAGGCGGTCCATCACGATACCTGGGATTACGATCTCTCCGCACCCCCAGTGCTGTTCGATATCAAGCAGGGTGGCCGGACGATACCGGCCGTCGCACAGGTGACGAAGATGAGCTTTGTCTATATCCTCAATCGAGTCACTGGCGAGCCGGTTTACGGAGTGGAAGAACGGCCCATCCCGCAGGATGACCTACTGCCGGGCGACACTACGTGGCCCACTCAGCCCTTCCCAGTGAAGCCGCCGGCGCTCGCACGCAACAGCTTCCAGCGTTCCGACGTTGCAACGGTGACGCCGGAACTCCAAAAATTCTGCGAGGAGCTGTTCGACAGCGTTCCTGGCGGAATGCACTCTGGCGGTCCGTTCACGCACTATTCGACCATACCCAGCGTTATCTTCCCCAGTTCGATCGGCGGCGGTAACTTCAACCCTTCCTCATTCGACCCGACGCTTGGCTATCTCTTCGTCAACACGCAGGATCTGGGTAGCACGAACGTTATGGTCCCAAGCAAGGACGGCAAAGCCTTTGACCGTGTGCCTTATAAGGGCTCGATGCGGTTCTGGAAATAGGACGAGCGTCTGCCCTGCAATCAGCCGCCCTGGGGGAGATTGACTGCGATCAACGTCAACACAGGCGATATTGCGTGGCAATCCACGCTGGGCGTCAGCGACAACCTGCCCGAGGGCAAACGTAAGACCGGCAGGCCGAATCTGGGCGGGTCCCTGGCAACGGCGGGAGGCCTGGTTTTCATTGGTGCAACCGACGACAATCGGTTCCGCGCGTTTGATTCAAAGACGGGCAAGGAAGTCTGGACGGAAAAGATCGAGGCCGGAGCGCATGGGGCTCCGATCAGCTATCAGGGTAAGGACGGAAAGCAGTACGTGGTGATCGCGGCGACAGGCGGAAGCCAGCTGTTCGATCCGAGTCGCGGCGATTCATTGATTGCGTTTGTTTCGCCGTAGATCGAACAGGTACGCAAATGGAATGGATCCGCGCAAAATGAAGATCGTCTCACTGAACGTTGGGCTGCCCCGCGAAGTGACTTGGCGGGGAATGAAAACGACTACCGCGATTTACAAGCAGCCCGTCGGAGGCCGCGTCGTTTTGCGAAAGCTGAATCTGGATGGCGACCGGCAGGCGGATCTCACCGTCCATGGCGGCGAATATAAGGCCGTCTACTGCTACCCGCTCGTACACTACGATTATTGGAGGGGAGAACTTCCCGGCCAGGAGTTGCCGGCGGGCGTCTTTGGGGAGAATTTCACTACTGACGGTTTGCTGGAAGACTCCGTCCATGTTGGCGACCAGTTCTCGGTCGGGTCCGCGGAAGTATTCGTGACGCAGCCTCGCCTCCCTTGCTACAAACTTGCTATCCGATTTCAATCCGACGACATGGTGAAGCGATTCTTCACAAGCCGACGGACGGGATTCTACCTGGCGGTCGCTCGCGAAGGAGAAGTCAGTAGTGGCGATGAGATCAAGGCGATTGCTCGGGACCCAAACGGCATGCCGGTATCGGAAATCACTCGTCTATACGCTGAAAAAAGGTACGGCGACTCGGACGTGACCTCGGTGCGGCGGGCGCTGCAAGTCGGTGCATTGCCGGAGGCTTGGAAGGAATACTTCCGAGAACGGATTGAGAAGATGCATGCCTGAATGCCGGAGAGCACAGGCGCTTTTGGTTCAAAGCACCGGAACAGTGGACTTTAAGCAACGCGCACAACAGGCTTTTAGATACGCGCGCACAAGGAAGATCAGTTCCTGCCGTAAGGTGTCGAATTGTTTTTCAGGAGCAGTGGACTCCAGCAGTCTTCGGCTGACTCCGACTATCACGCCCTGGAGCATCGACGCGACAACTAAAGGATCGGTCGTGAGCCGATCCCTGGCGGTCTTCAACATGCCGACGACGGCCTTGTTGGTCTTGATTCCCACTTCCTGCACGATCTTCGCGCCGTCTACGTCGGAGCTTACCGCTTAGAGGGCGACACTCGTCTTCGCGTCCCTCAGCTTGGCTTCGAGGAATGTCGTCACGAGGGCGGTGACCATTTGTTCGAGTGAATGCCCTCTCTTCTGGTGACAGACGAGTTCAACGGCTTCGGTGACCTCGTCCATGTGACGCTTCAAGGCGGCTTTTAGAAGGGAGCTCTTGTTGGGGAAGTATTGATAAAGAGTTCCCACCGATACTCCGGCTCTCAGCGCTACCTTAGTGGTAGTGAGCCGTTCCTTTCCCACCTGGAGCAAAACCTGAATAGTCGCTTCGAGAATCGCGTCCACACTCGCAGCCGAACGAGCTTGAACAGGCGATTTACGTAGTTCTAAGACGGCTTGAGAGCGCTGAGGCAAATGCGAACTCCTGAATTGGAGCTTTCTTCATCTAAGCATAATAAGAGGAGACACGAAATGACGAAAAAGACAGACCTTGGCGGCAGCTTCACACTTCCCGGTACTTCAATAAGTTTAAAGCGAATGGGCTATGGCGCCATGCAACTTGCCGGCCCGCAGGTGTGGGGACCGCCGCGTGATATTGACGCTGCATTAGCTGTTCTGCGTGAGGCTGTTGCGGCAGGGGTCAACCACATCGATACGAGCGACTTTTACGGTCCGCATGTGACCAACCAGATCATCAAAAAGGCGCTTCATCCATATCCAGATGGACTGGTAATAGTCACCAAAGTAGGTGCTCGGCGGCTAGAGGACAAATCGTGGGTTCATGCGCTTTCGCGTCAAGAGCTGATCGATGGCGTTCATGACAATCTGCGAAATCTCGGACTCGACACGCTGGATGTCGTCAATCTCCGCGTGGGAGCAGTGATGGGTCCTTCGGAGGGGTCGATCGAAGAACCTCTGACTGTGCTTGCGGAGCTTAAGCGTCAAGGATTGATTCGTCATCTCGGCCTGAGCAACGTCAGTCCCGATCAGTTGGCGGTGGGTCAGGCGATTACCGAGATTGTCTGCGTGCAGAACTTCTACAATGTGGCGAACCGAGACGACGATGGCTTTATCGATGACCTTGCACGTCGCGGCGTAGCCTATGTGCCGTTCTTTCCGCTGGGAGGCTTCACTCCGTTGCAGTCGTCCGCGCTTGACGAAGCTGCGGCGGCCCTGCAAGCTACACCGATGCAGGTAGCCCTCGCGTGGCTGCTTCAGCGCTCGCCCAACATCCTGCTGATCCCTGGGACATCTTCGGTCGAGCATCTTCGCCAGAATCTCAGCGCTGCAACTCTCCAACTTCCTTCCGAAATGATTGCCGGTCTGGAGATGATCGATCGAGTTCCCCAGCACCGATAACTCAGTGCACCGCCATGGTGATTGACGGGGTTGGAGGCGCGATCGCCCTTCCAGCGGTACAATAGTTTCCCGTCGAAAGCTGGAGGCATTTATGCAGAAGCTATTCGTGTTTCTCGCCGGGGCAGCAGCATTTGCCCAAAACGCCCCGGACCATCCCTCGGTCACCGCCCAGGGAAAAACCTTCACGCCCCGCTCCATCCTCGCCCGCAACATGGGCACGCCCGAAGACCAGACCACGGCCTTTCCGCCTCACAAAATAGTCGGCAGCATATACTACGTCGGCACCAAAACCCTGAGCGCGTTCCTCATCGTCACGCCGCAGGGCAATATCCTCATCGACAGCACCTACGAGCGCAACGTTCGCACCATCCAGAAATCAATTGAACAACTCGGCTTCAAATTCTCCGACACCAGAATCCTTCTCGGTAACCACGCCCACGGCGATCATATGGAAGGTGACGCGCTCGTGAAGGAACTCACCGGCGCGCAGGTCGTTTCGATGGCCGAGGACGTCCCCGCTCTCAAAGCCATGAAACCCGGCGGCAAAGAGCACCCTGTAGATCGCATCATCCACGACGGCGACACGGTTAGGCTCGGCGACGCAACGCTCACCGCGCATCTCACAGCTGGCCACACGCACGGCGCAACCACCTGGACCATGCCCGCAACCGAAGGCGGCAAGACTTATCAGGTCGTCTTCTATTCCAGCCTGCGCTCGCCCACCGTGCTGACGCCGCCCGTGATCGATGAGTTCAACCACTCCTTCGCGGTCGTCCGCACGCTGCCCTGTGATGTCCCGCTCGGCGACCACCCAGCCGAATACGGCATGGCGGAGAAGTACGCCAAACTCAAACCCGGCGCGCCGAATCCCTTCATTGATGCCTCCGGGTGCCGCCTCGAAGCCGACCTGCAAGAAGCCATGTTCAAAGCGATTCTGGCCGAGCAACAAAAGGCGGAACAGCAGCACTGAAGTGAAGCGCAAGCTCGATGAGACAATGAGCGTGGATGATTTCGTGTCGTGGACTGACTAAGGCGTTTGGGGAATTCCAGGCTGTTTCAGGGGTTTCGTTTGAAATTCAGGCGGGGTCAATATGCGCGCTCTTAGGACCGAATGGAGCTGGGAAATCGACACTCGTAAGAATGCTCACGGGGTTGATGCGGGCTAGCGCCGGGACAGCGGAGATTTGCGGACTGGCAGTCGACAATCCGGAGCTGAAGCGCGTGGTAGGGGTACTGCCGGAGAGTCTGGCGCTATTTGACGCGCTGACGGTGGGCGAGCATCTGGAACTGACAGGCGCGGTTTACGGATTGAAGACTTCCGAGACGCGGTCGCGCACGGAGCAACTGCTGCGCGTGCTGCGGCTCGAACACGGGCGGAACACCTTCATTCATCAATGCTCGTATGGGATGAAGAAGAAGACCTCGCTCGCGATGGCCTTGCTGCCAAATCCTCAGGCATTGTTCTTGGACGAACCGTTTGAGGGGCTGGACCCAATCACCGCGGAGACGATTCGCGTGCAGCTTCGTGCGATTGCGCAACGTGGGGTGACAGTTCTGCTAACTTCGCACATTTTGTCGCTGGTCGATCGAGTGGCCGATCAGGTGGTGATGATTCGGCGGGGCGAGGTGGTTCTGGACTCGGCTATTCGAGATCTGCCGAAGTCGCTGGAAGAATCCTACTTCGAGCGCGTGGAGACAATGACGGCGGAAGACATGGAATGGCTCGGCTCAGCGGCATCCTAAGTCTTTTGAGCGCGCTCGGCAAGGTTTCCGCACGACACGTACGGTCATTTGGATCAATCGGCGGACAGAACCTGTTTCTGTTTGTGGCATTCGTAGCGCTGCAGCCGGAGAGTGCGGCCTTTTTCGGCGAGATTCTTCTGGTGGTGCTCTTATTTCCGTTGTCGACCGATCCGATGCAGGCGCTGCCGGAAGAGCGCCGCTCGACATGGCCGCTTGGGACATGGGAATGGGCGGCGGTTCGGGTGGTATCGCTGTTACTAAGTCCGATAGTGTGGATCGGCGTTGCGCTGGCGCTACGTCTGGGATGGCAACTCGGCGCGTTAGCAATTGGTAGCGGGGTTGTCATCCAATTACTGAAGAAGGTGGCGAAGCGACTTCCGGGAATGACCGGCGGGTGGTTGCTGTGGGTGCCCGCGCCGCCCGGCGCCACTGGTGCGATTATGCGATTGCAATGGCGCGGGATGCTGCGCACGCTGGATCCATACGTCGCGCTGGTGTTGTCGGGATCGACAACGTTGTACCGTTTCTCCGGGATGCCGGTGGACGCCGAAGCTCCGCGAATCATGGCGCTGGTGACAGCGCTGGCGTTGAGTACGCATGCGCAGGTGTTGCTGGGAATCGACGGACCGGGATCGGAGCGGTACTTGCAAATGCCGCTGCGGGGGTGGCAAATTCTGCTGGCTAAGGATTTGGCGTTTCTCGCGATGTTGGCGGTGTTGGTTGCGCCGCTGGATTTTGAGGGAGGCGTGCTGGGAGGCATCGCGAGCTTGGTGATCGGACACCACGTCTCGGTATTGAAGGTGATGCCGCAAGTTCCATGGAGATTCACGGCCGGCGCGCTGATTCCTTGGGGCCTCATGCAGACGGTGGCGTTGTTTGCCGTCGGGAACGCGGTGCGAGCGTTGGGGATTCCTTTGATAGCGGGATGTCTGTTGGCGTGGGTGTCGTCGGTGGTGATTTACGGGTGGGAGTGGGATCGGCGAGCGGGTCAGCGGTAGACCGCGCAACCACGTGCTTCGAGACTTGCGATCCACGCCGGCGGCGTCAGCGTATCTACCCACCGCAAATCGAGTTTCTCCAGTCGAGGAAGCGCCGCGATGACCGCGGGTAAGTGAGTCAACGGGTTACCGCGGAGATCGATCTGCCGTTTGTGCGACATTGCACCGGGCGTTCACACGAGTGTGAACGCACCACGCACTAGTGCGTGCGCTACGGGTTGCTCACACAATTGCTTCCGCTACCGTGGCGCACGCGCGTGCAACCAGGTCAATCGGTTGTCGTGAAGATAGAGAAAATCAGTGAGCCCGTCGAGATCGGCCAATGCGTCAGGTACACGCGGCAACTGGTTGTGCCCGAGATCGAGCGTGCGAAGACTTTTCAGGCGGCCGATCCGCTCGGAGATTTCCGACAGGTCGTTGTCGGCGAGGACCAAGGTTTCGAGCGCGGTTTGTTCCCAAATCGAATCTGGCACGCGACCAAGGCGCTTCTTCCACAGGTTCAAATGCAACCCGGATGGATCCGGCATGAAGGCGATAATAGCGGATTCCCTGTTGGTTCAGTAGTCTTATAAGGAGGTTAATATGAAGACCGTTTCCACGCGACGAAATTGGCTGGCATCAGTTGGGTCCGCTGCTTTGTTGTCCCGGCCGGCCGCCAACGCAGAGCCCGGCAAACCAATGCAAGGCGCGTTCATCATTCTTTCCACGCCCTATACCTCCTCGAAGGCGATCGACTGGGAGGACCTCGCGGGGGAAGTCGATTTCCTGGATCGCTGCGGCGTTCAGGGGCTGGTCTGGCCGCAACTGTCGAGTGAATTGTTACAACTCACCAAAGACGAGCGGCTGCGCGGCATGCAGGTGCTGGCCAAAGCCGCCAAGGGGAAGAAGCCGGTGCTGGTGCTAGGCGTCCAAGGCGACGACACGCCAGAAATGTTGGAGTACGCTTCGCACGCCGAGAGTCTCGCGCCGGACGCCATGATCGCCATCCCGCCTAAGAAAGCCAAATCGCTGGATGATTACCGTGAATACTTCCGCGCTCTGTGCAAGCAGACCAAGCGGCCCGTGTTTCTGCAGACCTCCGGAGGTGCGCCTGGCATCGTTGCGAGCATCGAGTTCATTCTCGAACTGGCCAGAGAGTTTCCCAACTTCGGTTATGTAAAGGAGGAGCATGATCCCGTGATCACTCGCATGGCTGCGTTGGTCGCGCACCGGCCCGACCCCATCAAACGCGTGTTTGGCGCCAATTTCGGCAATGGCTGGTTGTACCAGATGCGAGTGGGCTGTGACGGAACCATCACCGGCGGCGCCATGTACGCCGATATTTATGCGCGTTTGTGGAATCTGCATCTTCAGAACAAGGCCGATGAAAAGCGCGAGCTTTTCAGCAAGCTCCTGCTCATGTTGAACCTGGATCAGGATATCCCGGGCACACGTCTTTATATGCTGAAGAAACGCGGGATCTTCAAGACTTCCGTGTCGCGGCAGCGGGAGTACAAGTTGACCAGCGACGAAATCGCTGAAATCGAGTATCGCTTTGAAGCCCTAAGACCTTATCTATCCATGCCTATCGGGGGCTGAGAGATCTATCGGGGGCTGGGATAGGGGGGAGCGGCAAGAGCTTGCCGTCGGACATTTCGTATTCCGTATTGGTCGCCGCGTGAACGACTTTCACGACATAGCCTTCGGCAATCAATCCGGCATACACTGCTTTGGCATGTTCGAAGTCCTTGGCAAGGTATAGGGTGCCGGGCACATCGAGGGAGCGCCAAAGGTAAAGACAGAATTCTCCGTGAAGGGCAGGGCTTGCCACGTTGATTTGTCGACGAGACCTGTCAAGAACTTTAGTGTTTCCCAGCGTGTTACATTTGAGCTTTCACCCTTCTGCATGTCTGTTCAGATCCTATTGCAGGGCAAGATCTTGGGAACCGAGGAGTTTCTACTCGCCGCCGAGCCCGAGGAGCCTCTTTTCGTAGGCCGGTTGCGCTGGCTGAATCTGCTGAGCGAGGTGCTGCCGCGCGCCCTCATCGCCGAACTGGGACTATCCAAAATGTTGCTGGGGTCGAGCGGCGGCGAGCAATTCCTGGTGGTGCTTCCCCAGGAAGTTCGTCCGCAAGCCGAGCAATTCCTGGCCGCGGCGCGGGCCCAGATTCGAGAGTTGAGCCGGGGGCATCTGGATTTGCACTGGGCGATCACGGAAAATCTCGGGGATTGGACGGTGGTCCGCAAGCGCCTCAACGAACAGTTCCAGCGGGAGCAAGACACGCCGCTATCGGCGACGGGCTTTCCTGCGAATAATCATGCCGCGAAGCCCGACCCGGCTTACTTCGAGAAACTCGGGCAGGCTCTTCGGGACGCTACTTCGGTGGGATGGTCGCCTGAGGCGCCAGCCAAGGTGAGTGCGGGCAAAGGCAAGCATAGCTGGAGCATCGGCTCGTCACCGGATTCGGTTCCGCTGGCGCGCCACACTGCTTTGACCGACGACGGCCGAGATTCCGCTTCGGCAGCCGTGCTGGCCTCGCGCGCCGAAGGGCGGCCGGTATGGGGAGTGCTACGCGGCGACGTGGACAGCTTCGCCATTCGCATCCGCCGGCTCAATAGCATTGAAGAGCACGTACAGCTCTCGGTGCTGTACAAGCAGTTTTTCGCCGGCGAGGTAGAGGTGCTCTGCTCGCTTCCAGAGTTCTGGCGTAAAGTGAACCTGCTGCACACCGGCGGCGACGATTTCGCGGTGTACGGCGCCTGGGACGCATTGATCGGATTCGCGCGCGAATTACAGCGCCTTTTCCAGCGATTTACCGAGGAGCATCTCAAGGATTTTCCGGGGCCCGAGGGAAAAACGATCACCATGGCGCTGGCGCTTGCGCCCGGCTCGGATACTTCCCTTGGATCGGTTTACGAGCGGGCCGGAGACAAGCTGGAGATCGCCAAATCAGCGGATAAAGACTGCTTCGCGCTACTTGGCCGTACGCTCGAATGGAAGCAGCTCTCGGATGCCTCGGACTTAAAGGATGAGCTGACCGCCATGGTGCGGCAGTTTGGCATAGCGCCACAATACATACGGGATCTGTGTGGCATTTACCGGGAAACCAAGCGCGCGCCCGGCGCCAAGCGGGTTGAACGGCCGTGGCGTTTCCATCGCCGGCTCTATCGCATTCTGGGCAGCTCGCGCTCGCGCAATTTTCAGAAGGCGCGGGCGAGTTTGATCGCTGATCTGGTCGGCAAGAACCCCGTCAACCTGAAGTTGCGCCCCTCCGGGCGCGTAGCGCTAGAATGGGCGAGGCTGTCAACAGAGGGTCAGATCGAAAGTTTGAGCGAAGAACGAGGTTTGGATGGCTGAAATTCAGCAACCGCCGCAGCAGGAAACGAAAAGTCGAGAGGGCAATCGGGAAGGCCGCCCGGGGGGGCAGCGGCCACACGGCGATCGCCGGGAAGGTGGAGGCCGTGGCGACGACCGGCGGCCGGATCGCGGTGACCGCGGCGGCGACCGGGGACGCTTCGAAGGTCCGCCCGAAATCGATCTCGACAAGCTGATGTCGGACCCGTTGTATCTGGACAACCAGGCACATAGCGTGGTCAGCCGCATGCGCGACATGGATTCGGGGACCAGAAGCCAGTTGCGCCGTCTCTACAATGCCGTGCGCCGCGCGGTCCGTGCTCCGGAAAACGAGCGGCAGCAGGCGTTCGTGATGCTGCGCGCGCGGCTGGCATATACCATCGCGCGTCATTCTTTGCGGAGCCTCGACTCGCTGGAGCGGCTGCTGCTGCAGGTCACTCGCAAAAATGAAGCGCGCGGATACGAGCGTTTCCGCGACTTGTTCGAGGCGATCGTCGCCTACAACGAATAGCCACGTCCTAACCAGAAACTAGAAACAAGAAACCAGGAACTGTTCAGAATGAGCTCGCACACAGCGCAAACGGAACTGAAGCTGATCGGAAAGCTGATCCTCGAGGGAGATATCACCTGCCAGACCGGGCTCCATATCGGAGCCGGCAAAGGGTCGCTCGAAATCGGGGGCGCGGACAACCCCGTCGTGAAGGATGCCTTCGGCCTGCCCTATATTCCCGGCAGCTCCCTTCGCGGCAAGCTGCGCTCGATGCTGGAGCAGTCGTCCGGTATGGCGGCGCCAGGCGAACTGGTTTACGTATCTAAGCGCAAGGGCCAGGAGGTACGGATCCATCAGAGCGACCGCCCGGATGACGAGATCTGCCTGCTGTTCGGCCGCAATCCCGGCCGCATGGAGCGCGTGGGTGGCGAGACTCTGGAATCGAATGCGGCTACGCCAGCGCGCCTGACGGTCTATGATGCTCCTCTGGTTACCGAAAGCATCACGCCGCAAATGCGCGAGAACATGGATGACGAGCTGACTGAGGTGAAGAGCGAGAACGCGATCGACCGCATCACCTCACAAGCTAATCCCCGAACCTTGGAGCGCGTTCCGGCCGGTGCACGCTTCCATTTTCGAGTCGTGATGGACGTGCTGTGTCCGGAAGACCGGGAGTTACTTCCGCGGTTGGCGGAGGGCCTGCGGTTGCTGGAAGATGACAGCCTGGGTGGCGGCGGATCACGTGGAAGCGGTCGGGTCGCTCTGTCGAACCTAAAGCTGACGTGGCGTGGGCGGGGTTTCTACGCTTCCGGCACGGCCGAACAGGAGTTGCTCGCCGCCGCCGATCCGGCCGGCTTGCAGTCGCTAGTAACCAGCGCCGATTTTACGGCAAAGCTCGTCGAATAGCAATGACGCCGGCGGGTTCTACAACCAGCTCTTCCACAACGAGCTATGCCGTCCGCTTTCGACCGGCTGGGCCCTGGCGCTTTGGCCCGGACTCTGGGGCGCGTGATCGCGTGGACCTTATCTGCCACAGCGACACCGTCTTTTCGGCGCTTTGCTCGGCCATGTCGCAATTGGGCCTGAGGGAAGAATGGCTGGAAGCGACTGCCCGAAGCGAGGGAACGCCGGCGGTCCGGTTCAGCTCCTTCTATCCATTTGAAGGCGACACGCTGTTGATCGTTCCGCCACGAAGTCTGTGGCCGCCAGCGGAATCCACTAAGGTGCGTTACAAAGGTGCACGGTTCGTTCCGCTGTCCGTTGTCGAAGCGCTGCTGGCCGACAAAGGAATCGACGAGGATCGCTGGGCGGTGGACGGTGAGAGCGAGTGCCTGGTGCCGCACGATCGCACTAGCGGTCCGTTTCGAATAGCCCTGCGCTCGAATGCCGCGGTGGATCGGCTGGAGGCGGGCAAAACAGTCGGGCACGAGACCGCATGCCTCGAATTCGCGCGTGACGCCGGGCTGTGGACGGTGGTCCAGTTTAGCGACGACGATGCGGCCGCACAGTGGACGGCGCCGGTGCACAGCGCGCTGTTGTTGTTGGCTGATTCCGGGATCGGTGGTGAACGGTCGCGCGGGTGGGGCCGGTCGGAGGCGCCGGAATGGGAGCCATGGAGTCTGCCCACGATAGAAGCGCTCGGCGAGGGCGCCGAGTGGGCTTACTGGCTGCTGTCGCTCTATACGCCGTCCGACAAGGATTCGGTGGACTGGAAACGCGGGAGCTACTCGACCGTTTCGCGGGGTGGACGCATCGAGAGCCCGGTTCGCTGGGGTGAGCCGAAGGCGCCAAGTCTGATGATCGCCGAGGGATCTGTGTTGCTGGCCGCGAGTGAATTGCGCGGCGCGGCGCGGGATTTGGCTCCGGAAGGCTTTCCGCATCCGGTGTATCGGGCGGGGTTCGCGGTGGCGGTACCGATTCCGTGGAGAGCGGCGGCATGAGAGAGCGTAGCGCAAGCACTCCTGCTTGCCGCGTTCACACTCTTGTGAACGCATGGTGCATTTTCTGGGCAGACTCGTCGGCACGAGTGCCGACGCTGCACGCTGAGAGCGTGCGCCACGGGGGCGCATGAAGTACCGGGTTACATGCCTCACCCCCACCCTGGTCGGCGACGGCCAAAGGCTGGCGCCCATCGACTACATGGTCTGGAAAGATCATGTGAACGTGCTTGACCAGAGGCGAATATTCAGGCTGCTGGCCAAAGGTCCGCGACTCGAAGGATATTTGAGCCAGCTTAAGAAAGCCGACAAGCTCGATTTCGGTTCGTGGGGCGGCTTTGCGCAGAACTACGCCGGCCGCCGCATCCCGTTCGAACATGCGGGCTCCACGCAGTACTGGGAAAGAGCCAGAGCCGAGCATCTTTTTATCCCGACCTTTAGCACCGGGCCCAGCGGACCCTATCTTCCCGGCACCGCCATCAAAGGGGCGCTGCGAACCGGGGTCGTGCACGGGCGTATGACGGAGCGGTCATTACAGGACATCTCGGCACGCACAACATCGGAAGGACGGATGCCGCGTCGTCCCGCGATCCCGGTTGAAGACGCCGCCCTCGGATCGGCCGGCTCCGATTCCATGCGGCTGATGTCCGCCTCCGACTCCAACACGATTCCGGAGAACTCCTTCAAGATTTATCTTCTGCGCGTGGCGACGCTGGCGCCTCGCGGTGCGGGCAAGTTCGAACTGGCTTGGAAGCAAAGCCCGGGCGGCAATGTGAAGCGGCCCGAAGACAGCACTCCTACTTTCGCCGAGATGGCTGTTCCCGGCACGACATTCGAAGGCGGATGGCACGAGAACGGCTTTCTGGCACAGCCTGAGATCGCTAAAGCGCTACGGAAGCGAGATCGTTTCGACCTCTCGGCCATGTTTGGCTTGGTTAACGCTTACACCGAGCAGTTACTCCATCTGCAAACGCAATACGCGGATTGGACCGGCCTCGCCCTCTTGAAATCCACCATCGAGCAGTTGGAGGCGCGGCTCAACGAAGTACGGACCGCTGATCGCGGCTGCGTCTTCCCGCTAGGATGGGGGGCCGGGTTTCTATCCAAGGCTGCATACCTCAATACGCAAGACGAAGCCTACCGCCAAATCCTCAAGCAGGTGGGCTTCTATGCTCGGGCCATCCAATCCGGGCTGCCGTTCCCCAAAACTCGCCGGATTGTCTTTCTGGCGGGTCAACCGGCCACGCTAGCCGGGTTCGTTCACTTCGAAATCGGGCGCTAGCGCCGTTTCCCTGGTATAAGTTCCAGTCCTGGAACCTTAAGTGCCTATCATTTTCTACCGATTATACCTAGAGTGCGATTTTCGCATGATAAGATGCGATAGGGGCACAGGAGAGGCGCGTTACTCACCACACTGGCTATGTACAATGCCTATTTTGGGTTTTCGGAGACTCCCTTTAGCCTTAGTCCCGATCCTGCCTTTTTGTACCGCAGCGAACAGCACGAAGAGGCGTTAGCTAACCTCATTTACGGCGTCCAGAGCCGCAAGGGCTTCATCGTTCTGACGGGCGAGGTGGGCACCGGCAAGACCACCATGCTGGAATGCCTGCGGGATTTTCTGGATTCGCAGTACATCGAGTTTGCGTTCCTTTTCAATTCGCGCATCACATCCGATCAGTTCTTCGAAATGATCGCGTACGATCTGGATCTTCGCTGCCTGCGGACCTCTAAAACGGAGGTTTTGTTCGCGCTCAATTCCGTGCTGCTGAATCAAGCCGAGCAGGGGCGCACGACCGTTTTGATCATCGACGAAGCGCATAATCTCGAGTGGGAAGTTCTCGAAGAGATCCGGCTGCTTGGAAACTTGGAAAACCGGCGTGGCAAGCTACTCCAGATCATCCTGGCGGGCCAGCCTGAGTTGGATCGCAAGCTGGAAGCACCCAACCTGCGCCAGTTGAAGCAGCGCATCGTGCTGCGTTGCAATCTTGCGCCGTTCACTCCGCAAGACACGGCCCAGTACATCAACACTCGTCTGGAAAAAGCCGGAATGCCCGGCCAGACGGTCTTTACGCCGGAGATCCTGACCGAGATTCACGTCCGGGCCCAGGGCATCCCGCGTTTGATCAACGCCGTCTGCGACAATGTCCTGCTGACCTGCTTCGCGGTGGAGAGCAGGGTGGCTACCGTCGACATGCTCGATGAAGTCAGCAAGGATATGCGCCTGGAATGGCCCGGGCGGCGGCCGCGCGGCGAGCGCACGCGCTACAATCTGGAGACCTACGAAGAGCCCTCGCTCCGGCGCGGCGGCGAGTAAAGTTCATCCGTCGATCGCTACCGCCCATCCGGTTTTTCGACCTTTCGTCAGCAAGGCACGGCCAAATTGGCTTCGTCCACTTATCCTGTGATCGAAAGGATTTCCCATGAAAACGAAACTTGCTGCACTGCTTCTGCTGGGCGGCGCGGGCCTGCTGCTCGCCCAGGATCGATTCGACTTTAAGGTCCGAAATTACTTCTTCGCGGGATTTGCGGGCGACGCTGCATCGCTTGAAAAAGGCATGAAGATTTGCGAGGATTCGCTGGCGGCCGATCCCAAGAATGCCGAAGCCCTGGTATGGCATGGAGCAGGCCTATTCTATGCATCCGGCCAAGCCTTTCAGAAGCAAGACATGCAGAAAGGCGGCGAGCTGTGGGCGCGCGGCCTAAAGGAAATGGACGATGCCGTAGCGCTCGCGCCGGATCAACTGGGCGTCGTCATCCCGCGCGGAGCCGTGCTGCTGACTGCCTCCAAGTATGTTCCTAGTCCTGAGATGGCTCGTCCGCTCATCGAAAAAGGGGTCGGCGATTTCGAGAAGACTTACCAGTTGCAATCCGCCAACCTCGACAGTATCGGGACGCATCCTCGCGGCGAGCTGATGATCGGACTGGCGGACGGCTACAATCGGCTCGGCAACCAGGAAAAAGCGCAGGAGTGGTTCGAGCGGATTCAGAAGACCATGCCGGGAACGCCTTACGAGCAGTCGGCCACGATGTGGCTCGAGACGAAGTCGCTGACGCCCGCTCAGTCAGGCTGTCTCGGTTGCCATACAGGCAAGTAAGATGATTAAGAGTGCAGGGCGATCTATGATTCGTTGGAAACACGTACTCGGTATCGTGCTCATCAACACGGCGATCGCCTTCGTCCCAGCGATAATGCTGGTGACCATGGCCCAAGGCGTCACCTGGCGGCAGTTCGTCATCAACTTCGGTTTTTCCTTCGTTTACGCGCAGTGTATCGGAAGCTTGGCATTTGCCACGATTCCGCGCATCTGGGTCGCCTCGTGCGACGTACACACCGTCGCGCGCTGGTCCATGCGGGTAGCCGCCAGTTTCGCGGTGAGTATCTTGGGCTGTATGATCGCGGGCTTGATATTTGTGATGCTGGGTTGGAGTCCGCTGGGAGCGTACTGGGACCAATTCACCGGCAGCCTCAAGATAGCAACCTTCTTGACGATCGTTGCAGGAAGTGTGATCTCGATGTTCGAGACGATGCGAGCGCGGCTGGAACAAACGACCCTCCAGCTCCGCACCAAGGAACTGGAACGCGAGCGCGCACTGAAACTGGCGACTGAAGCTCAACTCGCATCGCTGGAATCGCGCATCCATCCGCATTTCCTGTTCAACACGCTCAATTCGATCTCTTCGCTGATCCCGGAAGATCCTCAGCGCGCCGAGCGATTGCTGGAGCAGATGGCCGCGCTGCTGCGCTTCTCACTGGATGCCAGTCATGCCGGTCTGGTACCGCTTTCGAGCGAGATGAAAATTGTAACCGATTACTTGGAGATCGAGCGCGCCCGCTTTGGCGATCGGTTGCGTTATCAGCTCGACATTGCTCCGGATGCCGGCGACGCGAAAGTTCCTCCCCTGGCTGTGCAGACACTGGTGGAGAATAGCGTGAAGTTCGCCGTCGCGCCCTGCCGTACAGGAGGCGACATACGGATCGCCGGCGTGCGCGAAAACGGCCTGCTCCAAGTGGAAATATCCGATGATGGCCCGTCCTTTAATCTGGGATCGGCGGCCGTTGGACACGGCCTGCATAATTTAAAGGGTCGCCTGGCAACTCTATTCGGCGAGCGGGCCGCGCTGACGGTGGAGAGGCTGGGCGATCGGAACAGCGTCCGGCTCGCGGTTCCGCAGACCGGCAATGGCCATGAAAGCATTTCTGGTTGACGATGAATCTCTCGCTCTGAAGCGCTTGCAGAGGATGCTGGCTGTGACCGGGCGCGTCGAAATCGCAGGCACGAGCACGGATCCTGAGGAAGCCATCGCAGCCATCCTTAAAACGAAGCCGGATGTCCTCTTTCTGGACATCGAAATGCCGGGGATGACCGGCTTCCAGATGCTTTCCAAGCTCGATCCGCAGCCGTTGATTGTATTCACGACGGCTTACAATCAGTATGCGCTCGAAGCGTTCGGCGTCAACTCGGTGGATTATTTGCTGAAACCCATCGAAGCGCCACAGCTGGTCAGAGCATTGGACAAACTGGACCGCATGCGCGGTGGCGCGGAGCCTCGTCCCGAAGTTCGGGAACTACTGGAGAGAATTGCCGCGCTCGCTGCCGGCGGGGGACAACCTGCCTACCCCGAGCGTATCGCATCCCGCACAGGTGAGCGCGTCGAGCTCATCGAACTGGCGCGAGTGACGCACTTCTTTGCCCGCGATAAGCTGACCTATGCGGCCACCGCACCGAAGAACTACGTCGTCGACCACACCATCCAGGAGCTGGAACAAAAGGTGGACCCTAGGAAATTCGTTCGGATTCACCGGGCTATTTTGTTGAACCTGGATTATGTCCACGAGTTGCACACCTGGTTTGCCGGCCGGATGATGGTGCGCCTGAAAGACGAGAAGCACACTGAACTGACGGTATCGCGCGATCGGGTGCGAGCGCTGAAGGAGCGGCTCGGTCTGTAGCTGTCGGATCGTTGAATATGTCACACTAGTAGGCTGCATAACGCGATTACAAAGCGAACACACTTTATCTTACCCGTGGATCTCGTTGCCGCTATCGACAAGATGGTTGGCAAGCGTGGGCGTACTGCATTCCTGGTCGAAGTTATCCGTGATGAGGTTCAACGCCTCTCTCAACGACGTGCACTCAAAGCTGCTGCAGGCGCCTGGAAAGACGATGATCATCTTGAGCTGAAGAATGGCGCAGCGGCCTGGGTGCAGCGAATGCGCAATGAATCAAAAGCTAGATTGCACGGGGCACAGAGCCGTGGAAAAAAGCATTGATGGCGCTGTTGAGGTCTTCGCCGGCGTCCGTCCCAATGAGATAGAGGCCACCGAGGCTTTCCTCCGAAACTTGAGGTACTACGACGTGACGTGGGAAATCGCGCGACGCGCCGGTGAGCTACAACGACAGTGGCGCAGAAAAGGTCTCACGCTTTCGCTGCCCGACGTTACCATCGCGGAGCTGGCTATCGCACACCGCCTGACTTTGCTGACCGACAACAAGAAACATTTCCCCATGCCCGAGTTATCAATGCAGCCGTTACCGTAGAACCTTGCCTCACTCGAAATTCGAAAAAAGCCGTTCACCGGCCGGAGGCCTGCGCCACCCCTGTATCCTGTATTCATGAAGCAGCTTGCGCTCCAGGCGCTCGACTCGGCCCTCGTGCCGGGCGTTTCCTACGCCGACGTCCGCGTCATTGAAAGCCGCGACCGCGATCTTTCCACCAAGAACGGAAAACCAGGCCAGGTGTCGAGCGCCGAATCGGCCGGTCTTGGGATTCGCGTGCTGGCGGATGGCTGCTGGGGTTTCGCCGCCACCGACGACATGAGCAAGCCCGGCGTGGAAGCCACCGCTCGGCTGGCCGTCGACATCGCTCGCTCGAGCGCACTGGCCAAAAAGCGCGACGTGGTGCTTGCTCCCGAGAACAAATATGAAGTGACCTGGACCTCACCGTGCCATATCGATCCGTTTACCGTGAGCGTGGAGGAACAACTTTCGCTCCTTCTCGCGGTGGACGCGGAGCTGCGTCGCAAATCGGGCGTGACACTCGCGCAAACTGCCATGGTCTTCCATCGAAATCGCCAGATCTTCGTTTCTTCGCTAGGAAGCGTAATCGACCAGACCCGCACCTTCAGTGGCGCTGGATTTGAAGCCCTCAGTTTCAAGGAAGATGAGATTCAAAAACGATCGTATCCGAACTCCTTCGGCGGGCAGCATCAGTTGAAAGGCTATGAGCTGATCCACGAGCTGGCACTGCTCGATCACGCGCCGCGAGCGGCAGAAGAGGCGGTAGCGTTGCATTCGGCCGATCAGTGTCCCGAGGGACGCTTCGATCTGATTCTCGACAGCAGCCAGATCGGGCTGCAGGTGCACGAGTCCATCGGGCATCCGATTGAGCTCGACCGCGTGCTCGGCTCGGAGGCCAATTATGCCGGCATGAGCTTCCTCACGCTCGACAAGTTGAATAATCTCCGTTACGGCTCGGAAATCGTCAACGCGGTGTGCGACGCGCGGGTCGAGCATGGACCTGGCCTGGGCACGTTCGCATTCGACGACGAAGGCGTTCCAGCGCAATCGGCGGATATCATCCGCGCCGGCCAGTTCGTTGGCTACATGACCTCGCGGGAGACAGCCGCGGCCGTCGGCCAGCCGCGTTCAAACGGAACCATGCGCGCCACCAGTTGGGCCAGGCTGCCGCTCATCCGCATGACCAATGTGAGCTTGCTTCCCGGCGAACAGACGCTGGACGAAGTATTCGGTGGAGTCAGCCATGCGATCGCCATGGAGACGAACAAGAGCTGGTCCATCGACGACAAGCGCTACAACTTCCAGTTTGGTTGCGAGATCGCGTGGGAGATCCGGGATGGCAAGCGGGTGCGGATGTACAAGAATCCGACGTACAGCGGCATCACGACGGAGTTCTGGAATTCCTGCGCCGCCATCGCGAACCGCGATCACTGGACTTTGTGGGGCGTGCCTAATTGCGGTAAAGGACAGCCCGAGCAGGTAATCGGAACCGGCCACGGGGCGAGCCCTTCCCGTTTTCACAACATCAAGATCGGAGCGGCTTATGGGGGATAGCCCGGCGCCGGTTTTGTCATTCGAGGAGTGCCGGAGGCTGTTTGAAACCGTTCAGCGCGCCGCGAAATCGCTTGGGGTTTCGGACGTTGAGGCTCTAATAGCCGGCCATCGCGAGGCGCTGACGCGGTTCGCCAACAACACCATTCATCAGAACGTGGCTGAACAAGCGCAGTGGCTTTCGGTTCGTGTGCTGCTCGATCACAAGACCGCGCGTGCCACTACCAACCGCTTCGATGCGGACTCCATCAAATCCGCAGTGGAGCAGGCCCTGGCGCTCACAAAATCCGTGGCTCCCGATCCGGACCTTCTTCCACTGGCGCCGCCTGCCCCCATACCTCAGATTCCTCGATTCGATTCCGCCACCGCCGAAGCTACGCCGGTTTATCGTGCGCGAAAAGTGAGCGAAGCGATCCGGCTAGTGGAGGGAGCGGGGCAAACTGCCGCCGGCATCTACTCCACTGGACAAGCTGTGGAAGCGATCTTCAATTCGCAGGGAGTCGCTGGATGGCATAGCGAAACTTCAGCACAGTTTTCCATCACCGCCATGGCGCGGGACAGTTCGGGTTGGGCAAAAGCGTCGACAGCAGCCCTTAGCGCAATGGATCCGATTGAGCTCGCGCGCCGGGCCAGCGATAAGGCGCGATTGTCCGCTAATCCTCAAGAACTTCCGCCGGGCCAGTATACAGTGGTTTTGGAACCCGCAGCCGTCCTGGACCTGGTGGGTCAGATGTTCGGCGATTTCAGTGCTACGGCCCTGCACGATCAGCGCAGCTTCCTAACCGATCGTCTGGGCAAGAAGCTGTTCGGTGAAAACATCGATATCTACGACGATGTCGCGCATCCGATGCAGTCCGGAACCCCCTACGATGGCGAGGGCGTGCCGCGACGGAGGTTGACGCTGGTGGAAGCTGGCGTACCGCGGGACGTCGCTTACTCGCGTGCGAGCGCTCAGCGCGCGGGTGTCGAGCCGACCGGCCACGGCTTCCCGCTGCCCAACGAAATCGGCGAAGCTCCCATGAACATTGTGATCGCCGGCGGAAACACTTCCATCGGCGATATGATCGCTTCGACGCCACGTGGGATTCTCGTAACCCGTCTGTGGTACATCCGCGAAGTCGACCCCTACGAGAAGATCATGACCGGGATGACGCGCGATGGAACGTTTCTGATTGAAGACGGCCGCATGGTTGCCGGCCTGAGGAATTTCCGTTTCAACCAGGGGATTATCGACTTACTCAACAATGTGGAGGCGCTTTCGCCTGCCGTGCGCGCGTCGGGCGAGGAGGCGTTCGACATGGTGGTCCCGGCCATGAAAGCTCGGGAATTTCACTTCACCGAGGTGACGCGGTTTTAGACTCCTGCGGATGGTCATTGGTAAAATAGAAGTAAAGGAATGCATCACCACGGCCACGAGCAGACAACCGGGAAGATCCTGAAGTGGTCATTTCTGGCGACGATACTCTTCGTCGTCATCGAAGTGATAGCCGGGATTCATGCCGGAAGCTTGGCGCTCATCTCGGACGCGGGGCACAACTTCACCGACGCGCTCGCGCTGGTGCTGGCTGCGATTGGCTTGTATCTGCAGTCCAAGCCCGCCGATAGCGTCAAAACGTACGGCTATCATCGCGCGGGAGTTCTCACCGCGTTCGTCAATGCGCTCACGCTGATCGGTATCGCCGTTTTCATCTTCTACGAGGCCTGGCAGCGGTTCCTGCATCCGCAACACGTCGAAGAATGGACCATGCTGTGGGTCGCAGTGGCTGCTCTGGCGTTGAACGGCGGCATTCTGTGGGGCCTGCATCGGGAAAAGAATCACGACCTGAACATACGGGCCGCCTTCATGCATATGTTAGGCGATGCGATCAGCTCGGTTGGAATCATCGGCGGTGCTATTGCCATCCATTTCACTGGCATCGAAGCGATCGACCCGGTTCTTTCGGTCCTGATCGGCGCCCTTATAATATGGACCGCCTGGGACATAATCCAGGAGTCGTTGAATGTGCTGCTCGAAGGCCTGCCGCGCGGCATGGAACTGAGCGAAGTCACCGGCGCCATGCGGCAACTGGGTGGCGTGATTGACGTTCACGATCTGCATATCTGGAGCCTGGGTTCGAGGGCACACGCGCTAAGTTGTCACGTGTTAATCGAGGACATGCCGCCTTCGGAGAGCAACACCATCCTCCAACAGATCAATGAGTTGCTGTGCAAATTTGAAATTCATCACAGCACCATTCAGTTCGAACACACGAAATGTGACACACCTTGTTCGATTCTGGTGACGCACCAGCATGAGCATGGGCATCAGGCCTAAGGCAAGGCAGCTTACGCTTCTTTACCTCGCGACCTGTAACTTTACTGGCTTCTCGACACATCTCTCTATACCGAGGATGAAGAATCCCGAATAAGGAGAAGACTATGAAGTTTCGTTTAGCATTACTTTCCTGTGCCCTAGCGGTAATGGTGTACGCGGCCGATGCGACGGGAAAATGGAGCTTTGAGACGCAAGGCCGAAACGGTCCGACGACTCAGACTCTGAGCCTGAAGCAGGATGGCAGCAGTCTGACCGGCACGCTGGCCGGAGGGCGTGGAGGCGAAGTCCAGATTTCCGATGGCAAAGTGGACGGCAACAATGTTTCGTTCAATGTGGTCCGCGAATTTCGGGGCAATCAAATGACCATTAAGTATACCGGCGTCATTTCCGGCGACGAGATGAAGCTGACCATCGACACCGGCCGAGGGCCGCAAGAGGTCACCGCCAAGCGCAGTTCCACGTAACCGCAGCGCAGGCGAATCCTTCAATTAGAGAGCTCGGTTGGGCGGCACCCGGTCGCTCGCGTGGGCTCTCTTTTGTTTTTCGCGCCAGTTCCTGTATCCTGACTGATTATGGCTACCTACCCTCCGGTTCCTCCTCCTGCGCCGCTGCCGCCGCCGAAGAAGAGCAATGTGTTGAAGTGGGTGCTCATCGGGATCGGCGCGTTTTTCATGCTGATCGTTATGGCGGTGGTGGGACTGGGCCTGTTCGTTGCGCACAAGGCCAAGCAGGCTGGGCTCGATACAGACCTTATCAAGAGGAGCCCTGCGCTGGCTGCGGCCAAGTTGGTGGTGGCTGCCAATCCCGACGTCGAATTGGTTTCGACGGACGAAGGCAAGCAGGAGATGACCGTTCGCGATAAGAAGACCGGCAAGGTCTACACCATGAGCTTCGAAGACGCGAAGAATGGAAAGTTCACCATGAAGGAGGACGGCAAGACCACTCTCACGGTCGGGGGAAAAGCGAAGGTGCCCTCGTGGGTGCCGGATTATCCGGGATCGGATGCTCAGGGCGCGTTTTCAGCGCAAGGCGAGGACGGTGCGGGCGGGACATTCACTTTCAAGACCAAGGACTCCAGCGACAAGGTGGTCAAATACTACCAGGATCAGTTCAAGGCGTCCGGGCTGAACGTGACCAGCAATATTACGAACCAGAACGGCCAATCCATGGCAGGGATGTTGTCTGGGCAGGATGAATCACGCAAACATAACGTGACCGTAATTGTGGGCGTTGAAAGCGGCGAAACTAACGTGGCCGTGACCTACGCGACGAACAAATAGCCAGCCACTCTTCGGCGCGCGCGCGGAGCGAGGCTTTCGTGAGCGGCTGCGGATACAGATCCCCGATGATCGCGACGGAGTCGGCGCCGGCGTCAAAAACAGCTGGTGCTGTTTTCCGGGTGATGCCTCCGATAGCGACGAGGGGTTTTCGCGTTAAGGGGCGAAGCGCGCGCAGCCCGTCGATTCCTACGACCGGATCCGGGTTCTGCTTCGAGGTCGTGCCAAAGATCGGGCCGATGGCGAGGTAATCCACCGGTTCACGATCGCCCGCCCGTAGTTGATCGGCATTGTGAGTTGAAAAACCAATAATGCCTTCGGGAGGCATGATTCTGCGGGCGTCAGCCGGCGGCAGATCGTCCTGGCCGAGGTGCAGCCCGGCGTCGAGCAACATGGCGATGTCCGCGCGGTCGTTCATGACGAAGAGGGCACCGGCGTCGCGGCAGAGCGAGGCCATTTTTTCCGCTTCTTCGAAAACTTGGCGCGAAAACATACCCTTGTGGCGGAACTGAAGGATTCGTGCGCCGGCTTCGAGGATAGCTTCGGCGGCCGCTGTCGCTGGCAGGCCGCAACCGGTATCCACCAGCGGATAAAACGCGGGGATCATGTGCGTGCGCCCGCAGCCAGAACCAGCGCGCCGTAGAGGACGCTGTCGACGCCCAGCGCGGCGGGAACCACCTCGATCCGCGCGCGCGACCAATCGGTGATCTGGCGCCGCAGCTCCGCGCGCAGCGGCACGAACAGCGCATCGCCGGCCTTGCTAATTCCGCCGCCGACAATAATGCGCGCCGGATTGAGCAGCATGATCGCAGTCTTGAGTCCCAGCGCCAAATCGACCACGTAGCGCTCGACGAAGGCCGGATCCTGAAGCAGCGCCTCGGCAGGCCGACCGTAGTCGCGCTCCAACCACAGCCCGCAACACATGCGCTCGAAACAGCCTCGCGATCCGCACAGGCAGTCCGGACCGTTGGGCCGAATCGTCAGATGTCCGATTTCGCCGGCGTAAGAATCGGCGCCGCGATAGACCGTTTCGCCGCTCGTGATGATGCCGCCGCCGATGCCGGTGGAAAGCGTCATGTAGAAGAGCGGCCGGTAGTCGTGGCCAGCACCAAAGCAGGCTTCGCCGAGTGCACCCATGTTGGCATCGTTGTCCATGACCGGAAGCACGCCCAGCGATTTACGGAGTTCCCCCGGAAGATCGAAATCGCTCCAGCCACCAACATGCGTGGACAGCGCGACCCGCTGCTTATCGAACTTGACCGGACCGCCGAAACCAATTCCACAGTGATCGATGTGATAGAGCTTCTTCCAAGTCCCGGCAATCGACGCAATCTGGGCAATCAGCCACTCGGGGCCACCCTCGCGATCGGTAATCCGCGACTCACGTTCGACCATACGATCGCCGTCAAAGATCGCGGTAGTGAACTTGGTCCCGCCGATATCGATCGCGAGAGTGATCATTCGCCTGCCAGGGCCAACACCTCAGCGGGGCTCGCGATACCGGTGCCTTTCTTCATGATGGTGACGGAGGCGACCAAATTGCCGAAGCGGGCCGCTTCCAGCGGCGATCCGGTGACGTCGAGAGCCATACCTGCACCCGCCGCGAAGCTGTCGCCGGCGCCGCAAACGTCAACGGGCTTATCTATAACGGGCGTTGCGACGGCGGTTTCGCGGCCATCTTCGACCACGATCACTCCGCGCGGTCCTTGGGTCACGAACAGCAGTGGCGCGCGTACGTGCTTACGGAGCCGCTGATAATCGAGGTAGCCGAACAGGGACGTTGAGGCGCACGCTGCTTCCTGCGCGTTGGGCTTGAGAATAACGTTACGGAACTGCGCGGCCCGCCTCCGAGAATCGGCCAAGACGACCTTCCCCGGCGCGATTTCTGCGAGCAACTCTCGCACCGCCGGCGTGACGATACCTCCGTGATCTGTTTCGGCTTGGTCGGACACGAAGACCACGTTGAAATTCCCGGCGTCCTCGCGCAAGCGAGCGACGATCTGGCGTTCGATCGTTTCCGGCAACAGTCGCGTATTTATAAAGTCGATGCGCGGCTGATCTTCAATGCCGCTGGATGCGTTGATCAGCTTGGTGTAAGTGAAGGTCGAGAGTTCATTGGAGCTAATGAGCAACTCAGTCGAAATCCGCCGGGACTCGAGCGCTTGCCGTAGTTCGTATCCATGGCCATCCTCGCCAATGGCACCTAAAACAGATACCCGGCCGACGCCCAGCTCAGCTAAATTGCTCGCGATTGTCCCTCCGGCGCCCGGCGTGATCCCGGTCGCGACCACACCGATTCTCGGGATTCCGGTTTCAAGCGAAGCCTCCGCTGTAGCCGGATCGTAAGTACACCATCGGTCCAGACAAATGTCGCCGACCACGAGAGCTGACCGGCTTGGAAACGCCGCGAGAATCTCCGCGATCTTCATTCGCCTTCCAAAAGCGTACGGCGCAGCGCGGGCAAAGTGGCTCGATGCTCGCCTTGGAAATAAAAACTTTCGCCTCCGTCCGCAACGGTGCGAACAAGCATGGTCTTGTGCGGGCGGAAGAAATAGCCGGGGTCAGTGCGCGGGAGTTCGTTCCGATAGTCACCGCCAATCGGCGCAAGATCGAACACCGCAGCGGTGAAATGATTGATGGTCCGGCTATGCTGGTGAGCGACATTCCTCACCATGGCTAACGCCTTCAAGAAAACCTCGGGCGCCATCGTGGCCGAACCGAAGCTCAACACTACTCCACCTTCGAGTCGCTCGAGTGCGTGCGCGAAAACCAGGAAATCGCGATAGCTGGTGGCCCCGTAAGCTGCGCCGTCGCAGTTAGGATGCTCGTGCAGAATGTCGTAGCCGATGCCGGCGTGGATAGTGGCTGGAACCGAGAGCCGGTGAGCGGCGGCGAGAATACTCAAATCACGGTGAGGGAAGTTACTCTCGACAATCCTGCGCCCGATGTTCTCGCCCAGTCCGAGGGAGAGGCCGTCGGCTTCGGAAACCCAATCGTTCAACTCACCAGTCTCGCGCCATAGACCGAACTCGCCGCTGCGGATGTAGCGTGCGACGCTCTCGGTGGTTGCGCCGATCCGCGCCAGCTCAAAGTCGTGAATGGGTCCAGCGCCGTTCATCGCGATGTGATCGATGAAGCCTCGCTCCATCAGGTCAATGATATGGCGATTGACGCCGGCGCGAATCACATGTGCGCCCATCAGAAGAACTCGGGCGGCATTGTTGGACCGGGCGAATCTCAGGCGCTCGGCGATTTTCGGAAGATCGGTGTGCTGGTATTCAGGGGCCGGGTCGGCCAGCGCCATCCAGTGGTTAAGCTGAAGATCATTGACTCTCTCGGCGAGCGGTTTGATGCGCAGGCGCGAACGGTCGAACAGTGGATACTTAGACGGCATCAGGCGGAAAAAAGTGAAGAGACCAGTTCTTCGCGGCACAGAAAATTGGGGACAATATAATCGGCTCCCACGCCGATCAGCCGCTGGCGCTTCCACTCATCCACGCGAGTGCAAGCCGGTTCTTCGCTCGCCACGCCGACCGCGACGCCGCCCACATTCTTGACTTCTTCGATTTCCACATATCCGTCTCCGAACACCAGGATTTGCTGGCCGCTGAGCTCGGCTGAAGAAAGAATACGCTGGATCAGAATTGCTTTTGAAAAACTTTTGTAGTCTTCGAGCGCACCGTACACGCCGCCCCCAAAATACCCGGTGATGCCCAGCAGCCGCGCCTCTTCCTTCATGTAAATCTCGTCAGTGCCGCTGGCGAGATACATGGTGAGCCCCCGACCTTTCAATTCTTCCAGCAGCGCCCGGGCGCCAGGCACCAGGTACTGCTCTGGATCGGCTTGGCCTTTCCGTAGTGACTCGACGCGGCTCTCAATCTTCTCCCAGAGACCGTCCAGATACATCTTTTTGTACGCCAGGGGATCGAGCGGCTTGCCGCCACGCGCTTCGATAGCTTCGGCCAGCGCGATCATTTGATAAATCGTCTCTTTGCCCGTGAGCCGCCACACGAGATCTTCGACGACGGTGCGGAGTTGCTCTTCTGTCTCGCCAGTTTTCAGATCGGCCAGGATCTCTACCATCATGGGGACCATCACGTCCATCCAACCGGAGCGTATCAAAGAGAGAGTACCGTCGAAGTCGAAGATGACGACTCGGGCGTTTCGGGCAGACACGCCCGGCCTGATGTTTTCGATCATTAAAGACCATTCTAAAAGGTAGGCGGTGGGTGGTGGGCAGCAGTGGGGGCTGCCCTTGACAAGCCGTTGGCGGAATTTGTAATATGGCGTCGTGCGACATGTCATTCGACAACCTGACGCCACGGATGCTAAACCGCTGACCGAGCCGGTCCTGTTGATTCTCCTGAGCCTGGCTGATAAACCTCGCCATGGATATGCCCTCCTCAAGGACATCGAAAGTCTCAGCAGCGGCCGTGTCCGGCTCAGCACGGGCACGCTCTATGGGGCTCTTCGGCGGCTACTGGAAGAGATGTGGATCGAACGATTCGAGCAGGAGGACACTTCCCGGGAGAAGCAGGCCTACCGGCTAACCGCAGCGGGACGCAGGCAATTGCAGTTCGAGTTGGATCGCATGCGGCAACTGACGCGAGCGGGAACGGCCCGCCTTCGAGCGAGAGAAGCGTGAGGGAATATGCGACGAATGTACGAAACTTTGCTCCAGCTTTACCCCAGAGACTTCAGAGCTTCGTTTACGTCTGAGATGTTGAGGGCCTTTGACAGCGCAGCCGGTGATCACCGAGCACACTGGCAATCCGCCTACATTCGTTTTGCGCTCTTGGAACTGATTGGCGTGGCGATGGGCGCCGGGAAGGAGTGGATCGCAAAGCTCTCGACCGACAGCTCCTTGCGCGGCCGATCGCTGCCGGATCGCCTGATGATGCGGCCTCCGGGTGTTCCTTGGGAGGCCTACTACGGCGACGCGTTGGTGAATTCGTCAGAGAGCGCAACGCCGTACGAGGTAATGGAAGCGCAACAGCGCGCGGAGTTGCTGGTCGAGCGCATCGTGCACGCCATCGCCCGCCACGATTTTGAGGGAGCCCGCACATACTCCTACCAGGAGCACCAGGCGCGCGAGAACCTGCGGCTACTGCGAGAAAAATACAAATGTTCGTCGGACACCTGGCCGTCGGCCTAACGGGCAAGCGGATTGAGCCGAAGATTTCGCTAGGCACCTGGATTTTGGCAGCCTTGCTCGCCGATATGATCGTGTTCCCGCTCCTGATCGCAGGAATCGAACGCTTCCGCGCCTTGCCTGGAGTGACGGCCAATCGTATGGTGGGCGATATGCCTTACAGCCACAGTCTACTGATGGACGTGGTTTGGGCCGGCCTCTTCGCAGGAGCCTATTTCATCGGGCGGCGAGATCCCCGTGGCGCGTGGCTATTGTTCGCCGCGGTCCTCAGCCATTGGGTGCTCGATTTTGTAAGTCACCGGCCGGATATGTTGCTCGCCCCAGGAACCAATGCAGTTTTTGGATTGGGCCTTTGGAATTCCATTCCAGCAACGTTAATGGTCGAAGGCGGCTTGTGGATTCTCGCCATCATCATCTATGTTCGCGCCACACGTCCTAACAAGCGCGCGGGCACATACGCTTTCTGGATCGGCATTGTGCTTCTCGCATTGACCTGGTACGGCAACATCACCTCGGGTATGGATCCAAACCCGGTGCACGCGGGAATCTCCGGCTTGATCTTCTTCTCGTTAGTGGCGGCCTGGGCTTATTGGATCAACTGGCTTCGGCCTGCGGCAGCTTCGCGCGCCACTTGATTATTCATTACGCAGCGCTAGAACCGGATCTAGACGCATTGCACGCCGCGCGGGAATCAGGCAACCCAGTGTAGCCGCCGCCGCCAGTACCAGAGCAACCAGTGCGAGGGTCAGCGGATCGGTCGGCGAGACCTGCACGAGCAGCGAGCTTAGAACACGCGTAAGACCGAACGCTTCCGCTAAGCCAATCGCGAGACCGATTACTAGCTGCTTGATGCCTTGCGCAAAGACGAGCTGCAGGATATTTTGCCAGGATGCACCCAGCGCCATCCGCACGCCGATCTCCTGCGTTCGCTGACTCACCGAGTGCGCGATTACCGCATACAAGCCAACCGAGGCTAGCACCAGCGCGATCCCGGCGAAAATCGCGAACAGCGTCCCGAAGATTTCTTGCTCCCAGTAGTTGAGAGCGATCCTCTCCTCGAGCGTGCGCAAATTGTAGAGTGGCAGGTCTTCGTCGATAGCCTGCACTTCGCGACGGAAGGCGGTCCCGAGTGTTCCCGGAGGAACGCGCGTCCTCGCCATGATGGACATGTCGCGCTGCGGCTTGTGGCGATAGGAAAGATAAATGATGGGATCGGGTTCCCGGACGCTGATGTCGTTCTGCAGAATGTTGGGTACGACGCCGACGACCGTAAGCCACGGCTCGGGATCCTTTCCGTTGAATATGCGCAGACGCTTTCCTATGGGATCGTCGCCTGGCCAAGACTTTTCGGCGAAGCGCTGGTTTACTAGTACGACGGCCGGCCCGCCAGCCACGCCATCAGCATCGTTAAATGTTCTGCCGCGCAAAGCGTGCAAATCCATCGCGCGGAAATAATCCGGATTAATTACCAGAGCGGAGAGATTGGGCCGGCGCTTTTCGTCGACCGGCTGTGAATGCTCCAGCTCATAGGGGAAATCCATCGATCCGCCGGTCGGCATCGTGATCGCAATGCTTGACACCTCGACGCCGGGAAGCGAGTCAAGCCTCGCCTTCAGACGCTGGTGGAACGTGATCTGATCCTCAGGACGCGGGTACTTCGCTTCGGGAAGAAAAAGGCGCATGACCAGTACGTTTTTCGTGTTTACGCCCACGTTGGTTCGGTAAAGATTCAGAAAACTTCGGATCATCAGGCCCGCCCCGGCCAACAGCACAACTGCCAGTGCCATCTCGGAGACTACCAAAAGGGCGGAGAGGTATCGCGCACGCGGCCCGCCGCTCGAACCACGGCCTCCTTCGCGAAGGGAAGGGTTCACGTCGAGCTTAGAGAGCCGCAGCGCCGGTGCGAGTCCGAACAACAATCCGGTTGAGATAGAGACCGCGGCCAGATAAGCGAAGCCCCGGTAGTCCATCGAGAAGTTCATCCAAGTCGGTATGCGATCCCGAACCGATGCATCGAAGACGCGTAGTCCCCAGATCGAGATCAACCAACCGAGAACACCGCCTGTGATCGATAACATCACGCTTTCCACCAGAAGCTGCCGGATGATCCGCCAGCGACCAGCCCCAAGCGCGATGCGGATGGAGATTTCGCGCGAGCGGTCGACGGCGCGCGCCAGCAGCAGATTGGCCACGTTGGCGCAAGCGATCAGCAGCACAAAAGCCACCGCTCCCATCAAAGCCGCGAGTAAGATCCGGACGTCGCCGCCATTGAACTCCTCGCTGAAGGAGTGGACCACGGGTCTGATTCCCTGATTAGTAGCGGGATATTCCTTTTCGAGATTGCGCGCGATGGTTTCAATTTCGGCCGCAGCCAACTTTTCCGTGATGCCGGGCGCCATTTCGCCGAAGGCGCGCAAGCGGCGTGCTTCGCGCTTTTCAAAATCCGCTTTGGGGACCAGCGGGATCCACAGCTCGGAGTCGATGGGAAACTTCAAGTCGCGCTGCATCACACCGATCACGGTGGTCGGAATATCATTGATCCGGATCGACTGCCCCAGGATGGCGTTGCTTTTACCATAGCGGTTCTCCCAGATGCCGTAGCCCAGAATCGCGACAGGCGCCGCGCCGGCCTTTTCGTCATCGGCGGTGAAATCGTGTCCCAGCACCGGCTTCTGACCGATCATGGAAAAAGTGTTGGCGGAAGTCTCCGCGACATTGAAGCGCGATGGCACACCGCTCTTGTCGCTCAAGTTGGCGACACTGAATCGGTAAGCGCCCATGGCGTCGAACGACTTCGCCTGAGTGCGCCAGTCGCGAAACTCGGGGTAAGAGAGACCGAGGCGGTTCTGGCCTCGGCTCACATTTGTGTTGGCCAGATACAGGATGCGATCGCTCACGAAGGGCATGCTCTTGAACAGCACGCCGTTGGTGATGGCGAACACGGTCGCGTTGGCGCCGATGCCCAGGGCCAGCGCCACCACGGCCACCATCGTGAAGCTGGGATTCTTGGCCATCGTGCGAACGCCGAAACGGATGTCCTCGAACAGGATCATGGAATTTAAGACGACCAGACTGCCAATAAAGTTCAAAGCGATTTGCATAGCTTATCTCACGGTTGCTGCGCTGCGCTCTCCGCAGTAGTAATCTAGACGGAAGGGCGAAAGTTTTGTCCCGCGCACAAGGAGGTTGTATGAAGAGCCTGGTCGAAGTTGTGATCCTGACGGCGGTTTGCATATTTACCATGGGCCTTTTATCGGCTGCCGATGGGCCTCCGGGATGGGCTTATGGATTTCCGCCTGGAACGTCGGGGACTCCCGCGGCTGCCCCTGCTCCAGCGCCCTCGGCTGCGCCTGACACCAGCGTGAAACACCTCCCGGGCAGCACGGGGGCGTTCACCATTCCGCAGATCCGCGACGCTTTCGGGCCAGCCGACTGGTATCCGAACGATCATCCGCCGATGCCGGACGTCGTGTCCCATGGCCGGAGACCGGACGTGCGAGCGTGTGGTCTGTGCCATTACCCGAACGGCAAAGGGCGGCCGGAAAACGCCGGCGTCGCTGGTTTGCCGAACTCCTATTTCATCCAGCAAATGATGGATTTTCGATACGGTGACCGGAAGAGTGCGGAGGCGCGCAAGGCCAACACCAACGTCATGATCGTCATCGCGAAGGGAATGACCGAGGACGAGATCAAGGCGGCGGCCGAATATTACAGCTCGATGAAGTGGACGCCGTGGATCAAGGTTGTCGAGACCAAGATAGTGCCGAAAACACGGATCGCGGGCGGCATGTTTCTCACAGAGGAAAGCGGCGAGAAAGAGCCGCTGGGCGCGCGCATTATCGAGACGCCGGAGAATACCGAAGGCACCGAGCTGCTTCGCGACGCGAGGTCCGGTTTCATCGCCTACGTGCCCGTCGGCAGCATCAAGAAAGGTGAGGCCCTGGTGACCAGCGGTACGGGTAAGACGACGGCCTGCGCTGTTTGCCATGGCGCGGATTTGAAAGGCCTGGGCCCGGTGCCGGGAATCGCCGGCCGATCGCCCAGCTACATGGTGCGGCAGATGTTCGATATGCAGCAGGGCGCGCGCAAGGGCGCGTGGACCGATCTGATGAAACCGGTGGTCAGCAAGCTGAGCGAAGACGATATGCTGGCGATCGCGGCGTACACCGCATCGCGGATGCCGTGACAGCTACGGGTGATCAACTCAAGGCCTGTTACGAACGCACATCCATGTTGGCGTCAAGCAGCCACATGGAATGAGTCTGTGAGCTCCGAGGCAACTTTCAGGACTTCTGTCAACGCTTCCTGTGGGAACGCGTGATCGAAGGCCTCGGCGATGTCGGCTGCCGACATTCCACTCGCGAGGCACTCGAGGATTTGGGAAACCGACAGACGCGTCCCACGAACGGCCAGCTTGCCGCCCAAGAGCTGCGGATCCGCCACTATCCACCGATAATCCTTATACGGGTTTGGCTGCCAGTCTGACATCGCTGCTCACCATCCTAGGACACGGAGGGTGTCCGAGGCTCATTTCACGTTCTTGCCAACCCAGCCGTCTATAAACTTGATCACCTCGTCGCTGTTGCGGTCCAGAAACATCTCGTGCATGTTGCCGTGAATTCCGACGTCTTCCAGGCGCACGAAATCATCTTTCGCGCCGGCTTGATTGAGCCATTTCGGGATGCAGACGTCGAACACCCGGTGATAGGTTCCCTCGGCTGAGATCGACAGGATATGCATGTTCTGGTAGCTGGCCAGCTTGTGCACCGGCTGATCCTGCATGTAGCAGCCGACCTCGTCGCCGGGCCGCTCCGATGGCTCCAGATGCACCTTAATATCAACCGGACTCGCGAACGGCGGATCGTACTTCATCGGCATGGGAGTGAGTCCCCAAGAATCGGCATTCTTGCGTGTGTAGGCAACCTTCGCCGTATCCACGTTGCCGATCTGCGGCCCGCCGGGCTCGATCGCGACCATTCCGGCGATTAGGTTGGGTCGTTCATCGGCGACATTGAAGCCGATTCCACCGCCTTGGGAATGCGTCAGCAAGATCACCGGCTTGCCGATCTTGTCCAACAGCGCGATCCCCGCGGGCACAGCCAATTCGGCCTGATTATTCACAAACTGCATCTGCCCTTTGGCGAAATTGTCGAAGACCGGATCGCCCATCGTGCCTTTCTTGGGCGAGTCGCTCGGCCACTGCGTGTACAGTTTCATGCGCGGAAAATCGCCGCCTGAGGGCACCGGCCCAGTCCAGATTTGCGCCAGTTGAAGGGCAGTGCGGATCCCGAGCTTGCCATCGAGACCAGGAACGTACGGTGAACGGCCGCGCGCCGGATAGTCGACCATGTAGACCGTGTAGCCGTGATCAACCAGATAGTACGCCCATCCTGGACGACCGTCAGGCGTCTGCCGCCAGACCGCGCCGGTTTGTCCGTTGCCGTGGAAGAACACGATCGGGTAGGGATGCCGTTGCTGCTTCGGCACCCATACCTCCGTGTACATCGTCTCGCCCATGACCTCTTTGCCGGGTCCGCCGACATACTTGCCACCGGCGTACAGGAATCCTTGACGGGCAACGTTCTCGGTGGAAAACGTCGGAATGGTCGACGGAGGCATTGCCATACTCGCTTTGTCCTTCTGCGGGATGTTTTTCTCCATCCACCCGCCGATGAACTTGGCGATGTCGTCGCTGTTCTTCTCGAGCATCATTTCGTGGCCGTTGCCGTGCAGTCCGGCGTCTTCCATGCGAACGAACTGCGTCTTCACGCCCGCCTGATTCAGCCACTTCGCCAGGCAGTGATCGAACTCGCGATGATAGCCGCCTTCAGAGGACAAGTACACCACCGGAATCTTTTCGAGATTCACCAGTTTCCGCGCGGCGTCCTTTTGCACGTAGCACGGAACCACGTCGCCGGGAATATCCGGCTTTTCTTCCAGGGCGACCTGCAATTCGGACGGCGACTTGATCGGCGGGTCGTAGGTGATCGGGCTCGAAGTAACTCCCCAACTCAGCCCGCCGCCCCCGCCACCCGCGCTGTAGGCCACTTTCGCGGTGTCGACACCTTTGATCGGTGGAGCGGCCGGTTCGACGGTCACGATGCCCTTCACCTGGTTGGGACGGGCGTCGGCCATCAGCCAGCCCACTGTGCCGCCTTGCGAATGGGACAAAATGATCACCGGACTCTTAATCATGTCCAGCAGGGTGACGAATGCGTCGCGGCTCAGTTCATCTTGAGAAGCGGGACCGCCGCCGCCGAGGAACTGGAACTGGGTCTTCGCAAAGTCGTCGAAAATCGGATCGCCCATCAGGCCCGTTCCAGGAAATTGGCTGTGCAAATGAGCGCGCGGGAAATCGCCCTTCTTGGCGGAAGCGGTGAACGTCGCTTCCAGGTTCGCCGCAGTGCGGATGTTGAGATTCCCGTCATGATCAGGAACGTAAGGCGAGCGGCCACGCGCCGGCGAATCGACCATGTACTGCACGTAGCCGAGCTTGGCGAAATAATAGGCCCATCCCGAACGGCCGTCGGGAGTTTGCAACCAATCGGTTGCGGTTTGTCCGGCGCCGTGAATATAGACGATGGGATAAGGATGCTTGATCTGCTTGGGCACCCAGACCTCGACATAGGCCGATCCGCCCATCACTTCTTTGCCGGGCTCGCCGACATACTTGCCCCCGGCGTAGAAAATGCCGGCGCGCGAAAGGTCGCTGGTGGAAAAGGTCGGAATTGTCGGGCGAGGCGCGCCAGTAGGGCTTTTCGTGGACTTGAACGGCTGCGCTGTCACCATTGTGGCGGTGATAATGGCGACGAATCCGGCCATCAGCAGGGATGTCAGTGGTCGCATCTTGCGGGCGTGCATAGCTTATTGTCGTACACTGCATTGCGAGCCGGTGTCAAGAATCGAAGGTCGCTACGTTTCGAAAGTGCGGCTAGCGTGCAGGCGGATGAATAAGCGGAATCGCTTCGCGGCGCCCTCGCCGGTATATACGGAAATCAGCCAGATCGATGGTAATCACTGGGTATCTGGGATATAGTTCGCTGAGCCGGATTAGACACAAGTCTGCGAGGTCTGGGCTGCGGTCAGCGTAGCGTGTAGCCAGCTCGGCTAGACGTGCGATATGCTCACCGGTCACAAATGCTGGTCGAATCAGTCCTGCTCGGATGAATGCCAGAACCACTGAGCTGCTGCCGAGATGAAACGCCGTTTCGGCGAGTACCGCGTCACATGTCAACAGCGGGTCGGTCACCCGGTTCGCGATATCAAGCGCCCACGCGTGATGCTGATCGTTTCGATTGCCAAATGCCACCAAAAAACCGGTGTCGGCGATCGCATTCATTTCTTAGAGAAGCCCTTGCGTTTTGAAAGGTCCTTTGGTCCAGCGATGACGCCGGCCAATCGAAGGAATGGGCGAGTTTCGGACTTTCTCGCCTTCTCTAGTTCTTCGCGAATGATGCGTCCACGAGGCAGACCCGTCTTACGGGCAGTTTGCTCTAACCACTCGGCAAGATCCCCAGGGAGTCTTACAGTGATTGTATTACTCATCTGCTTGAAGTGTAACACACCACCCAGCGGCACTACAGAGTTAGCTCTGCGGCCAGGCATGGCAAGTCTGGCACGCCGTGCTGACCTTGTGCGACTCGTGGCAACTGATGCAGGTCGCCATGCTCGTGACGCTGGTGTTCTCCGCCATCGCGTCCACCTGCGCCACTTGACCGTGGCACATCACGCATTGCATGCCGGCCGCCAGATGCTTGCGGTGCGTCCAGGTCACGCCGGGAGTGACTTGGTAGACGCGCTGCCAGGGAATCGGCTGGCCGGTGCGCGCGAATTCTGCGAGCTTCGCGATCGCGGGTTTGTCTTTGGCGATCGTGTTGTGGCATGTCATGCAGACAGTCGTCGCCGGAAACGTCATTTGATTTCCGGGCTCGGGATTAGAGTGGCACCGGCGGCATTCGAGGCCGAGCGCTAAATGTGTCTTGTGACTATAAGGCAGCGGCTGCGCGGGCGCGGCGTGTGGCGCGATGTTATCCGGCACTTCCTGTTTTGCGGCCGGAGCTATTTGTGTGTCCGGCGATGGTTGCGCGGCGGCGCTGAATGCGACCGAAAGCAGCATAGCTAAGATTCGCATCAGCCCTTCTCGCTCACGGTCTTGTTCACCACTTCTTCGATGCTGGTTCCCAAATCTTTGAGCAGGGCCGCCGCCGCATTGCGCCCCGGCAATCCGGTGATCGAGCCGCCTGGGGACGTGCAGGCGCCGGTCTGGTACAGCCCGGGAATCGGCATCTTATAAGACGCGAACTGCGGCAGCCGACGGTCGCCGTGATGTGCACTTCCGCGCCACATCGCCGGATTCATCCTTTCAATGTCCAGGGGGCTTTCGAGAAACTTCGCGAGTATTTTGTCGGGCGTCAGGTTCGGCGACACGCGACGAAGCCGGCCCAGGATTTTCTCAGCCACTTGGTCCTTGATGTTATCCCAATGCTGAGGCCCATCCTTGAGCGCGTAAGGCATGGTGCCCTCGATCTTCACAGTGTGGTGTCCCGCAGGCGCTCGCGAAGGATCGCCGACAGACGGGCTCACAATCTGTAGTGGAATATCTTCCACATTCACTTCACCGCGAGCGTTGTAAGAATTGAGCAGCAGCACGCTCTCGGGATGCTCCATGAGAGACGCTTCCACAGTCGAGATGGTCCCGCCGCCAGCGAGCGGATACTTGGGCGGATCGGAAGTCGCGAAGTGGAAGGAGAACATGGCGTGTTCCGGCTGAAACACTTCCAGATTTCTGGTGAACTCCTCGCCCCATAGCTCGCGCGGCGCCATGTTCACCAGGTGCTTGACGTGGATCGTAGAAACGACCGCCTTCTCCGCGCGATATCGACTGCCATCGACGCACTCGACACCAGTGCACTTGGTATTCTCGATCACCAGGCGCGCGACCGGCTTGTTGGTCAGAATGACGCCGTTGTGTGCCTCCAGATATCGCCCGAGCGCGACGCTGAGCATACCCGATCCGCCTTTAGCAATCGGCCGCCCGCTGAACACCTGGCCCATCAGAGAGAACGCCTGGTTGCCCGTGCCGAAATCACCGCCGGGCACGCCGCCGAAATGGCCGCACGATAGGCATGCCGCGCGCATATGGTCGCTCTCGAAAAGTAAGCAGGCAGCATCGTAGCCGGACATGGCGGAAAGCCGTTGAAAGACTCCAGGTGGCCGTCGACCGGCGCCGCGATCGGCCGCCGCGTTCTGCGCATTAGCCTTGAACTCGGGTACCAATCGCCGGAAGGTCTCAGCATCTTTCTTCGAGAATCTCGCGATCGTTTCGCAGGTGCGATCGAGATCACGCCACACCGTAATCGATGCGCCATCCACAAAAGGAATGTGCATCACCGGATCGGGGTCGATGTATTCGAGCCCGTAATCCCGTAAGTTGAGCTCATTATTGCGCAGCAACGGATTCGCTTGGAGCCCGCTGTGCACCGATGAACAGAGATCCTCCTTGAATCCGGGCAGGCACACTTCGGCAGTCTTGCAGCCGCCGCCGATCGTGGGGCGGCCTTCGAGCACCAGAACTTTGTAGCCGGCTTTGGCGAGATAAGCGGAGCAGACCAGGCTGTTGTGGCCAGCGCCGGCGACGACAATGTCAAAGTGTTCCGACCCGGCTGCCGGCTGTGCCGCCGATCTTAACGGCAGAGCCAGAGGCGCTAAAACCGCTCCTTTGACAAGCCCTCTCCTCGTGATGTCGCCCATGTTGTTTCTCCTGCCTCGCTCAGTTTAGTACAGGACTGGAGTATATTGTTGGAGACTGGAGTTCGCGGCTAACACGCGGCTCCGGCAGGGGGGGTCGAATGAAACTGAACCGTCGCGACTTGCTGACTCAGGCCGGACTTTTCGCTGCCACAGCGAAATTGGCGCCCGCCGCCGCGCGCGGCAAGAACGTTTCAGGCGTCCTGACCCGCGCCGATTTTCCGATCGCCGAAACACAAACCTATCTCAATTGCGCGGGTTGGCATCCGATGCCGGCGGCTTCGGCGCACGCCGTCAAGGCCTATGTCGACTTCAAGAACACCGGCAAAATCGACGGCAAGGATGCGGATGGCAGTATTCCAGTGCCGGAGTTGTTTGCGCGGCTGACTCGCGCTCAGGAGGCGAAGGAGCAGTTTGCCAAGTTGATCAATGCCAAGCCCTCCGAGGTTGCATTCGTCCAGAGCACGATGGCCGGCGAGAGTATCGTCACCGGGGGCCTGGGTCTTCCGAAAGGCGGCGGCAATGTCGTCACCGATGCGCTTCACTTCGAAGGATCGCTGTATTTATATCGGCAACTCGAGAAGCAGGGCGTGGAGCTGCGGGTCGCAATGCCCCGCGATGGACGCATCGAAATGCGGGAGCTGGAAAAACTAGTCGATCGCAAAACGCGGCTGATCGCGGTCTCTCTGGTCTCCTATGTCAACGGCTTCAAGCACGACCTCAAAGCGGTGAGCGACCTGGCGCACGCTCACGGCGCCTATGTTTACGCCGACATCATCCAAGCTGCCGGCTGCATTCCAGTGGACGTGCACGGCACCGGCGTGGACTGCGCGGCCTGCGGGTCCTACAAGTGGCTGATGGGCGATATGGGGCTCGGGTTTTTGTACGTCCGCGAAGAGCTGCAGGGAAAAGTCGTGAAGTCTACGCAATACGGCTGGCGACAGTTCCAGAATTTCGAATATCACATTTTTCCCGGCGACTCGCCCAACGCGTCGCCCTGGACCTATGAGCGCTTGCCGGACGCCGCCGGCCACTACGAACTCGGTACCATCGCCAATTGCGTAACAGCCGGGCTTTCGGTTTCGCTCCAGAATATTCACAAGCTCGGCGTGGAAAACATTCGGGCTCACGTGAAGCCTCTCACAGACCGATTGCAGAAGGAAATGCCGTCTCTGGGCTACGCGTCGATGACGCCGCCCGATAGTCCAACGCCGATCGTGACATTCGTCGTCAAGAATCCGGAAGCCACCATCGCCAAGCTCAAGAAGGCGAACGTGACCGCCAAAGTGGTGGAGCACCAGCTCCGCATTTCGCCGTCGGTGTTCAATGATCAGCAGGACATCGACAAGCTGCTCAACGCGCTGGCTTGATCATCGCCAATTTGCGCGCTTCCGCACCGCTTCAAAGGACGTTGCGGCGTCGGTCACGACCTGATCCGTGGATAGCGACGTCAGTTTGCCCCCCCGCTTCAGAATACGCCCATCGACGATGACTGTATCGACATTTTCAGGCTGAGTGGACTCGATCACCATGTGCGCGGGATCGGTAAAGACGCCCATATTGAGCTGGTTGGTCGCGATCATGATTACGTCGGCGCGTTTTCCAGGCTTGAGCGATCCGACACGGTCGTCGATCCCCACGGAGCGCGCTCCCTCAATGGTGCCGAGCTCCAGTGCGCGCCGGGCGGACATTTTAAATTCGTCGTGAGCCTTGGCGTTTTCGATGTTCCGGGCCAACTTCAGAATGCCAAAAAGATTCGCATCGCCCGACAGCACAGTGGTGTCCACCGACACGCCGACGGGAACGCCGGCATCCAAGAATTCGCTTATTTTCGTGAACCCATAACCGATGCGCAGCTCCGAGCCCGGCGAGACGCTGACCGGCGATCCGGCTTTGGCGACCATCTGAATTTCCGCCGGAGAGGCCGAGAGTGCGTGAATGAGCTGCACATCCTTGCCGAGCAGATTCTCTTTCGCGAGCGCTTCAATCTGTCCCTTGGCGTCCTCCCTGCTTCCTACGTGCAGCGAAATTCGAAGACCCAGACGCCGAGCGGCCTCGAACTCGGAGCGATAGACCTGCGGCGGCAACGCAGTGTTGCGAAACATTCCGCGCCAGGCGAATCCAAGTGAAATGAGTCCGTCGTTGGAGTACATGGCCCAGTCATGATGTAGGGCCCGAAGATCGTTCAGGTTGCAGGCTTGCGTATCGGGCAGGCCTTGCGGCCAACCATAGGACCAGCGAGCGCGGAGGCCAGCCTCTTTGATCGCGCGTAGGTCAGCTTCGGCATGAGAGCGGCTGCGCAGATTGTGGCAGTAATCGTGGACCGTAGTCATTCCGCAGTTCAGGGCTTCAGCGGCCGCCAGACGAGTTCCGTTATACATATCGCCGGGCGTCATGACCTGGCCATACGCCGCCGCGGTTGGAAAATACCCTTGATCAGGTTTTTCACCGCCGAAGCTGCGCAGCAGCGTATTCCACATGTGCCAATGCGTCTCGACCAAGCCTGGCAGCACGATCATCCGGCGTCCACCGAGAACGGTCGCGCCGGGAGCCTGGATCGCCCGTCCGACCGCGACAATCTCACCGTTCTTGATGTGAACATCGCCACCCGGAATATCGCCCAGCGTGGGGTCCATGGTCATGACGTAGGCATTTCGCAGAATCAATTCGCCGCGCGAGGGCAGCGCCGCCGCATGAGTGGGCTCAATCAAGCGCGTGGCTGCGACGGCCGCCAAGCTTCCCATGAATCGCCGCCTGTTGATCGTGTGCCGCATCGCCGGGATTATACTACGAGCATGAATCTCAAGAGCGCCGCGTTCCTGGCATTGGTCGGAATGATTCTGCTGACGCTTCTCGTGATCGCCGACTTCATCAACGTCGTGCAGGGTGTTTTGCGCGATCTCATTCCCGCGATGATGCTTCTGCGATCCATCATTTATCTGTTGGCGAGCCTGGGGCTAACAGTATTTCTGTGGGCCTTTCACCGGGCGCAGCGATGAGTCTATGACGAATCGGTGCTTGGGTCATATTTCTTTTGTGCCTGCTGGCTCTCCGCTTTTCCGCGACGCCCTATTCCCGCGCCGCGAATCAACTGCTGGTGGGCGCGCGGCTGGCGCTGGTGGCGGTTCTATCGGTTCTTACAGTACGCGAGTGGTGGAAGAAACAAAAGGAGCCGGATCCGAGCGTCGACACCAGTTATGGTTTGTTGCAGCGCTGGCGGCGCTGGTATCATGATGAGCCGAAGCGCGAACCAAGAACTTGACTTTCCCCTTTTCTTCGCCCATAATCGACTCATGGCGCTCACCAAGCGACAAAAAGACGTTCTCGATTTCATCGCCGACTTCGTCGAAGAAAACGGCTACAGTCCCAGCTACGAGGAACTGGCCCAGGGGCTCAAACTCGCCTCGCTGGCCACCGTGCACAAACATATTCAGGCACTGGAATCGCGAAACTACCTGCGGCGATTGTTCAACCAGAGCCGCTCGCTCGAAGTCTCTCCAAAATACGTGCAGGAACGGCGACGCAGCCGGCAGAGCACGCGAGCGGCAGAAGTGCCTCTGGCAGGAAGGATCGCGGCGGGCTCGCCGGTAGAGGCGATCGAAGGCCAGGACACCTTGCAATTCGCCGACTTCGCCGGCAAGGGCGATACGTTCGCTCTCCAGGTCACCGGCGAGTCGATGATCGAAGATCACATCCTTAGCGGCGATTACGTGTTGGTGGAGAGAACGCAACAGGCCAAAGATGGCGAGATCGTGGTCGCGCTGGTGGACGGTCGCGAGACCACTCTCAAACGCCTCTATCATGATCCGGATGGACGCATCCGGCTGCAGCCCGCCAATTCAACGATGCAACCCATCATCGTAGAAGGCGCGAACGTGCAGGTGCAGGGGCGCGTGCTCGCAGTGCTGCGCAAGTTCAAGTGAGCTTCCACCGCACTCCGATCTAACCATCCCAGCAAGCTGTTAAACTGGTACTGTACATGGATGGCTTCCTTAGCGGCGTGAAGCGCTTTCTGCTGTGGGACTATCCTCGCGCTGGCTGGCAGTACGATTTGATGGTCGGCCTCATCCTGGCCTTCATTTTTCTAACACCCCGAGATTGGTTCCGGGATCAACCCCGCGCCAGTAACATCGTCATGATTCGTCCCGACGCCTTCTGGGTGGACTCAGACCTGCTGTCAAGTTCTCCGGAGGCAGAACGTGTGGCGCGAGTCGGCAGCCTGCTCAAGGCGCGTACCGGAAAGAACTACAATGTGGTCCGTTTGGAACCGATCATCGATTCCGAACAGGAAACTAAGGGTTACATGGCATTTACAGCGCCATAACCGCCACACGCCCTGGAATTCGTTTCTCATTAAATGATACGATTGGCTGCTTTAACTGTCTCTGTGTTCGCCTTCACGCTAGGTGCCGCCACCGTCAATCCCGAATTGCTCCAACGTCTGGATAATGCTGCCAACCACTTTCAGTCGATGTCCGCGACAGTGACTTATCTAACTCACACGGATGTAATCGATGAAAACACGACGGAAACCGGCGAGTTGTTGATGAAAAAAGTGGCCCCAGGCGAAGTGCAGGGTCTGATCAATTTTACCGCTCCCAACCAGCGTTCTGTCACCTTTGAGAAACGTAATGTCCAGATCTATTACCCGAAAATTAAAACGCTGCAAGTCTATGATCTGGAAGAGCACGGTGAGCAGTTAGATAAGTTTCTAATGATCGGGTTTGGCACGTCCGGCACTGAACTTGCTAGGGATTACACCATGACAGTGACGGAGACCGAGGCGGCGAAAGGGATGCTCGGGGTCCAGGCTATCCACATTGAGTTGATTCCGAAGTCCGGCGAAGCCCGGCGGTACGTGAAGAAACTAGAACTTTGGATTCCGGAGCACGGCGATCCTTATCCCTTGCGCGAAAAGATTACGGAGCCTTCGGGCGACTCGCGAACGATGACTTATAGCAACCGCACGATCAATCCGCCGTTGCAACCCGACGCATTGAAACTCAAACTCCCTCCCGGGGTTAAAACAGAGCATCCTGGCAAATGACCGCCACCGCAACAGTTGAGCGACGCGAGACCCATGCGAGAAATAATCGGAACGCCAGCGGCCGTCTGACTTTCCTGGACTGGTCGCGTGGCCTGGCAGTCGTAATCATGCTTCAGGGCCACGTGTTCCACTCGTTCAACAGAACGGACCTACGAACTGACGGCCCCTTTATGCTCTCGCAGTTCTTCGGCGGCATCGGTCCGGCGATTTTTCTGGTTCTCACCGGCATCACTCTCGCATTCTTGATGGACCGCCGCGAACAGCAAGGCTTCGATGCGCTGTCCCGCTGGAAATTTGCGCTGCGGCGAGCGGGTTACCTGTTCTCGCTTGCATTCCTGTTCCGCCTCCAGCTTTGGTTGTTCGCATATCCGCAGAGTCCTTGGACCTCCCTGTTTAAGGTTGACATCCTCAACTGCATGGGCCTTGCTATAGGACTGATGTCGGTTATGGCGATCTTCACCACCGCGGATCGAGTTCGGCTGTGCGCCGGATTAGGCATCGCGATTGCGGCCGCCGCGCCGCTGGTTTCAGCCATCGATTGGAGCTGGCTGCCCGCGGGCGTGTCAGCCTATTTCGTGCCGAGCTACCAGTATTTTGCCTTCTTCCCGTGGGCTGCGTTCATCGCCTTCGGCATCAGCATCGGCAGTCTCCTGCGGATCGCCAGAGCCGACCAGATGAACCGCGTTATGCAGTGGGGAACCTTGGCCGGCTTCGCGCTGATATTAGGCGGACAATATTTCTCGAACATGCCGTATTCCCTTTATCCCAAGTCGGAATTCTGGCTCGACAGTCCTGGCTTAATCGTGATCAAGCTCGGGGTGGTGATGATCGTCATTGCCTTCGCATACTTATGGACCGAGTACGCGGTGGGCGCTTCCTGGAGCTGGATCCGGCAGCTTGGAACCACGTCGCTGCTGGTCTACTGGGTGCACATAGAGCTGGTTTATGGCCGCTGGTTCGGGGCCTGGAAAGAATCGCTAAACAACGTGGAGTGCGGTATATACGCCGCCATACTCATTGCTGCGATGCTGGGCCTGTCCGTTCTGCGCAGTCGTTGGAATACGCAGCGCTTAATGGCTGCGTTTGCGCCTTGGTTTTCCTATAACAACCCGCGGCGCGTGTCGGGCGATTAATTGAATTCTGTCTTAATTCAGCAAAAAGATGACGTTGTTGTTGTAACCATCAATCGGCCGGAGGTGCGCAACGCCGTCGACGGCCCGACTGCGCAGGAACTCGCCGATGCGTTCCGCAAATTCGACGCCGATGAGCACGTGAAGGTCGCGGTCTTGACGGGCGCCGGGGGAACGTTCTGCGCAGGAGCAGATCTGAAGGCAATCGCCTCAGGCCAAGGAAACAGGATGTCGGAAGAGGGCGATGGACCGATGGGTCCGACTCGCATGCTTCTATCGAAACCGGTTATCGCGGCGGTGGAAGGACACGCCGTCGCCGGAGGACTGGAACTGGCGCTCTGGTGCGACCTGCGAGTGGCCGGGCGCGACGCAGTGTTCGGCGTCTACTGCCGTCGGTTCGGAGTGCCGCTTGTGGATCTGGGCACGATCCGGCTGCCGCGCCTGATCGGGCACAGTCATGCCCTCGATCTGATCCTGACCGGGCGCGCCGTCTCCGGCAAAGAGGCCATGCGGATGGGTTTGGCCAACCGCCTGGTCGAGCCGGGACACGCATTGGACGCAGCTGTCGAACTGGCGACAGATCTTGCACGGTTGCCGCAAAACTGCTTGCGCTCGGATCGGTTATCGGCCTATGAGCAGTGGTCTCTGACGTGCACCAACGCTATGTGGAACGAGTTTCGCCGCGGAATGCAGGTGGTGGAAACCGGCGAGACTCAGCAGGGTGCACAGCGTTTCGCGGGCGGGTCTGGCCGACACGGAAATACTGGGTGAAATACTTGGGCCCCAAACTTCATCAAACTACTGAGGAGAATTTATCTTGAAACTTAGGGTCGTGCTAAGTGTTGTGTTTTTAATGGTTTCTGTGTTTTATGTAAACGCAGTTAATGCCAAAGACGAGGGTTTCTCAGGGCGGTGGGTTTTGGACAAGGGCAGTCAGCGCCCCGGAGACGCGCCCAATAGCCTGGAGGAAAAGATCAAGCAGGACAATTCCGGCGTAACGATTGAATCGACGTTTAAGGAACCGGACAATGGCGTTGTTCCCCTGCTTTATCTTGGCGTGATGACGACCCGGTTGCATTTGAGCACCAACGGAGAGGTGCAGCAGAATCAGATCGGCCCATTTCAAATGGGCTCGAAAACTACGATAAACGGAAATCAGATGGAGACCGAGTGGACCGCCATGGCGAAAAATGATCAAGTACAAGGTCATTGGACGCACACTCTTTCGAGTGATGGCCGGCACATGACTCTGGCGATCAAAGAGAATTCCACGCAAGGACAGCAGGCGGAAGCCACACTGCATTTTGTCCGAAAGTAAGATGTCGCGCTACCATCTTGTAGATGAAACTACAAGATCGTGTGGCGCTGGTCACCGGTGCCGGAACTGGGATTGGACGTGGGATCGCAGAAGCCTTCGCCCACCAAGGCGTGAAAGTCGCTGTTAACTACAGCCGGTCGCGCGACGCAGCCGAAGAAGTCGTTCGTGATATTCGCGCCGCCGGAGGAACTGCGGTGGCGATCGGCGCAAGCGTTTCCGAAGACCGCGAGGTCCACACGATGGTCGAGCAGATCACGCGCGAATTCGGCAGGCTCGATATTCTGGTCAATAACGCGGGCTGGAGCACCCGCATTCCCCACGACAGGCTAGAGGATCTCACGGACGAAGTCTGGAATCGGACCTTCGATACCAATTTACGCGGTGCGTTCTATTGCGTGCGTGCCGCAGTGCCGCTGCTTCGCAAGCAGGAGGG
>Ga0185299_10000940_pt1 | contig 66411 bp, 43 predicted proteins | sample PaiPotPPA55metaG_FD_128002 | JGI IMG/M metagenome (GOLD analysis project Ga0185299, IMG submission 128002) | Iron sulfur acid spring bacterial and archeal communities from Banff, Canada, to study Microbial Dark Matter (Phase II) - Paint Pots PPA... ... | reverse complement strand
CTAATCCGCCGCCGCCACCCAGTCCGCCGCCACCGCCGAGTCCGCCACCGGCTCCACCAGCGCCACCGCCTAACGCCCCACCACCGCCGCCGCCATTGCCGCCCGCGCCGCCACCATTGCCGCCCGCGCCGCCGTTATTGCCACCACCTCCCGGCTGGCCGCCGTTACCGCCCGCGCCGCCACCGGCATTGGCATTGGGACCATTATTAGGATCTCCGGGAGTCCCCGTGCCCGTGTCGCCGGTGCCGGTGTTCCCTGTGCCCGTGTCGCCGCTGCCGCCGCCCGTATTTCCGGTTTGGCCCGTGCCGTTATCCCCGCCGTTGCTATTGCCGGTGCCGGTCGGAATGTTGTCGCCCGCGCTCGTGGCCACCGGTAGATCGACGGCCTGTTGATCGTGACTATATTCCAGCGAAGCCGCCAGGCCTGCCAGCAGCCCTTCCAGACCCAGGCCGCCCAGCATGGCCGCGCTCCAGTTGCCCAGCCCTGCCGCCTCCGGCGTGCGCCCGAGGATTGTCTGGTAGGCCTGCGTCACCTGCACATGAGTCGCTTCCCCCGTCCGCAAGAGGCCGCTGGCCACCACTTGCCGGCTCTGCCCGCCCTGCAGGGCCACGTTCCAGCCATTGAAGCCGCTCAGATCCGGCGACCGCCCGAGCAGGTCTTGATACACGCCGGTTAACCAGCCAAAATTCGTGCCCCCCTGGCGAGCGTAGTACTCGGGGGAGGACACGAAGCCCGCCGTGATTTGCTGCAAAGTCAGGCCGTTGCCGCTGATCTGGGTCAACCAGCCGGTCATTTCGCCGGCTTGCGGCACCCGGCCGAGGTATTGCTGGTAGTCGCCGGCAATGGTTTTGGTCAGGTACTCGGTGCTGGTGACAAATCCCAGGGCGACCTGGTTGGCGTCCAGTTGGTTGTTGTTGATGAGGCTCATCCAGTTGTTGACTTCGGCCTGGGTCGGCTCCCGGTTGAGCACGTCGTAATAGAGGCCGGTGACCAGGCGCTCGGGACTAACGATCGGGCTCACTGGTGTGCTGGGCGAAACGGCAATTAGTCTGGAGGCCAGGAGATTGGCGCTCGGGACCATACGCTGCTCGAGAGACTCGACGCGGAGCGGCTGGCGCGTGCTGATCGGCCGCGGCTTACGCCGGGCGAGAACGAGACTCCGCTTGCAGAATCGCACCAGTGAAATCAAAGACATCAGAAGACCTCCCGAGGATGAAGCACGGCGATGAGAGCTGGAATGGAAGACGGCAACGGCGCACCCGGACGCATGTCCGAGATACGCAAACGCATGCACACGTATTCACGACGAAATTAACGCCCGGAAAGTTCAAACGCAAGCCAAAAGTGCAATCTGGGGAAAGAAAGTAGACTTTGCGGGCGTCAGTTTCCACATATAGCGTGAAACCTCGACCCAGGGCACGATTTCTCGGGTCCGGTTGTGCCGGCAAATCCTGGTTTTTCTTGTTTGCAAGCTGTGACGGCACCCGCCACAATCAGAGGAAGGCGTGCAATTGGACAGAGGTCGAATCGGAAATCATAGGTCAGAGCTCAGAAGTCAGAGATGAGAAAGTCACTGCGGCCTGACTTCTGACTTCTGATCTCTGACACCGCTCAGCAGAGGAGGATGCCGATGTCCGAAGCCGTTCAGGTCTCAAAACATCCGCTGGTCCTGCACAAGCTGACGCAATTGCGCAGCCGTACTACCGAGCCGCTGGTTTTTCGGATGCTCACGCGCGAACTGGCGCAGTTGCTTTTTTATGAGGCGACGCAGGACCTGTCCGTCGAACCTTGGAAAGTGCAAACGCCGCTCGGCGACTGCGCGGGCTATCGCCTGGCGGAGCACCTCGGGCTGATGCCGATCCTCCGCGCCGGCCTGGGCATGGCGGAGGCCGTTCACGACCTCGTGCCCACCGCCCAGGTCTGGCATCTCGGCCTGTATCGCGATCACGAGACGCTCAAACCGGTCACCTACTACAACAAGCTGCCGTCGCAACCGACCATCGACCTCTCCATCATCCTCGATCCCATGCTGGCCACGGGCGGCTCGGCGGTGGCAGCGGTCGATATCCTCAAGCGCTGGGGGGCGCGGCGGATCAAGTTCCTCGGCATCATCGCCGCTCCGGAGGGAGTAAGAGCTCTTCAGAAGGCCCATGCCGATGTGCCGATCCACCTGGCCGCCCTGGACAGCCATCTCAATTCCGCGAGCTATATCGTGCCCGGACTTGGCGACGCCGGCGACCGCCAATTCGGAACGGGCTGACGTCCGCCGGCTTCCCGGCTCTCTCGCCTGACCTGTTCGATGTGCGTTCGTCATGAAACCACTAAAGAATGAAACTCCTGACCGTTCCTCGGAATAGGCTTACCAGGAAAAACGTATGCACCAAGGTCGCGATGAACTAATGCGAACCAACTGGTTCTCCAGGCCGTGGGACATGAAATCATTCTGCGGTTGATAGGTCGGAAACATGCCTGCACGTATCCTTGTTCTGTCCGCTTCCGTCGGCGCCGGCCATCTGCGCGCTGCCGAGGCCGTGGAACTTGCTCTCCGGCAGATCGTTCCGGATGCCGTTGTCAAGAACGTCGACGTGCTTGCGCTGACCAACGCCGCCTTTCGACATGTCTACAGCAAGGCCTACCTCGACCTTATCAACAAGGTGCCGCACGTCCTCGGCTACTTCTACGATCTTCTCGATCAGCCCAGCCGGTCGGGCCGCTATCGCCGCGACAAGCTGCGCTTGGCGGTGGAAAAGCTGAATCTGAAGCGGTTCATCAAGTTTCTGCAATCCCAACCGTGGGACCTGGTCATCAATACGCACTTTCTGCCCGCCGAGATCATCGCCTCGCTGCGCAAGAAGGACAAGCTTGCCGTGCCGCACGTGACCGTCACCACCGATTTCGAGACGCACCGGCTCTGGGTCAATCAGCCGTGCGATCACTATTTCACCGCGACGGAGGAAGGTTCGCTCTACCTGCAATCCTGGGGCGTGCCGAAGGAAGATACTACCGCCACGGGCATTCCCATCCACCCGGTGTTTAGCCAGCCGAAAGACCGGTCCGCGTGCCTGGAGCGATTGGGGCTGAAGGGCGACCGGCCTGTGGTGCTTCAGCTATCGGGCGGCTTTGGCGTTGGACCGATTGAAAAACTCTTTCGGGCGCTGCTCGACGTCGATGAGCCGCTTGACATCATGGCCGTCACCGGCCGTAATCAAAAAGTGAAGACGCAGCTTGAAAAGGTGAAATTGCCTTCGCGCCACGACGTGAAGATCTTCGGCTTCACGGACAAGATCGACGAACTGATGGCCGCGGCGGACCTGGTGCTGTCCAAACCCGGCGGCCTGACCACGTCCGAGACGCTGGCGCGCGGCGCGGCGATGGTCATCGTCAATCCCATCCCCGGCCAGGAAACGCGCAACAGCGATTTCCTTCTCGAAAGCGGCGCCGCCATCAAGGTCAACAACATCGCCACCCTGGCGCACAAGGTTACCGCGCTGGTGCGCGATCCAGAACGGCTGGCCCAGCTAAAAGCCAACGCTCGCCGGGTGGGACGGCCGCGAGCAGCCTTTGATGTGGTCGAGCGGTCGTTGGCGTTGATCAAGTAAAGCGTTTCTCGCAGAGCACATAGAGAGAGCAGAGAAACAGAGAAACTGTCAGGACCGGGCCGATTCCTGGATGCGTTTGACGATCAAGGTCGCATAGGCTCCGCGCGGTAGGTCGAAGGAGAGGACGAGCTTTTGCCGCTCGGGATGTAGTTCGTCTGCCGCGCCTTCATGGGTCAGGTTTTGCGGCAGGAACAGGACCGGCCGATCGCCTTTGGAAAAGAATGGCTCATGCATTTTCTTGATCTTCATTTCGGAAAGTTGGAAGCCTTCTTCTGCCAGGACTTCTTCAATCAGTGCTGCCTGCGGATCATCGGGCGTAATCTTCAGGCGCGCCGATGGCAGCGGTAACGTGGTCCCTGCCATCAGCGAGCGCTGACTCTCGTCCAGGTTGCGATGCATCGGCGCCTCGCCCAGCCTCAAAGAAACGCTAAGCAGTTGGTCTGGCCGGCAAAGCCGTTGCAGCCAACGGGCGAGCATTTTGTTCCACAGATAACTCTGGTATGCCGATAGATAGAGCCCGCGCAATTCCGGCCGCATGCGCGCCAGCGTGCCGCGAAAATCCGTCGGGTGGCTGGCGAGATAATCGACCAGGCTACGCGCATGACTGCGCGGCAACTTCGCCTTGGCAGTTTTCCAGTCGCCCCAGTGGGCAACCAGGATGCTCTTCTCTTCCTTCTGCGGCGCCCGATCGTGCTCATATGGCCCCGTCAGCGCCAGGCGCAGCGCTTCCTCATACCGGCCGAGAATCATGAGGCGGGCGACAAACTCCTTCTCCGCGCCCACGGAACCGAAGCGCTGATCATCAAAATAATTCGGCATGCCGTCCAGGCGCACTTCTTCGAGGGCTCGCTGCGCGGCGGCCGTTTCCTCCGGCGGAACTTCTCGCAGCGTGATGCGGAATCGATTCGCGCGGATGTACTGAGAAGTGAATGGCTCGGCGACCTGCCCGAGGTACTGCACGGTGACGCCGTGGTGGGCGAGATTGTTCTTGGGGCCGCGATGGATCGTGAAATACTGGACGGTCAGAGCGTGACGATCCTTGAGGCCGCCGTACCCGATGCGCCGCGGGTTAATGTGCCAGCGGCGGCGCACTGCTTGAAGCGCGTCCGGCGTGCCCCAGCCGCGTTTCTCCAACCGATAGAGGGCAAACGCTCCCTGCTTCCCCGCCGTGACATCAGTCAGCTCCTCGACCTGGAAATCCTCGGGTTGTTGCTTGAGCTTCATGACTGCGTCATTGGTCATTGGTCATTAGTCATTCGTCATTTGCTCAGCTCCCGATGGCGACGGCCTTGCCCGCTCGAACCGACTGGCATTCCTTCAGACACAGTACCAGGGCGTCGCGGGCCAGTTGACCGCTCAGTAGATCCGGCTCGCGGCCCTGAGTGATTCCGTTGACGGCGGTTTGGATCTCCGTGGTAAACGCGGCGGTGGCTTCGTTGCCTCCCTTGAGCTTGGGCTGCTTGACTTTGCCGTCCGCCGTAAGCACGGTCAACGGCTTGGCGCCCGACTCATACACCAGGGTGGCGCGCTCCAGGTAAATTTCATAGCCGTGGACAAACTCACGGCCCTGCTGGGCGACCGCGCCGCTGGAGCAGGACACCGCCGGGCCACCGGGGCCGTAGAGATATTGCGTGGTCAGATACTGCACCGCGCCGTTCTCTTGCACGCCGGAGGAGAAGACCTTCTCCGGCACGCCGCAAATCAGCCCGATGAAGTGCGTATCATGAATGTGCAAATCGACGGCCGGCCCACCGGTCTTGGCCGGGTCGCCGATATCCGAGGACCAATCGGGCCGGGAGATCACGCGCGTGAAATGGGCGCCGAGCAGCCGGCCGTACTTGCCGCTGCGCACCGCCTCGGCGGCGCAGGCAAACTCAGGAAAGAACGGCAACACATGCGCGACCATGAGCAGCTTGCCGGCATGGCTGGCGGCCTTGAGCATGGCATCGGCGTCGATCGCATGGAGCGCGATGGCTTTCTCGACCAGCACATGTTTGCCTGCGCGGAGTGCGGCGATGGCGGTTTCGGGATGCTGCTGCGTAGGGTTGCAAACATCAACCAGGTCGATGTCCGGATCGGCGAGAAGTTCATCGAGCTCGGCATACTTCTTGAGCTTCGAGAGATCCATGCGCGTGCCGGCGGGGCCAAAGTTGCCACGGATGCCACGCCAATCGCCGGCGCGTTTTTGGGGATCCCGGCTGCAAATCGCCGTCACACGCGCGCCTTTCAACTTCCGCGCGGCCAGGTAATGAATCATGCCCATGAAGCCGATGCCGACGATGCCGATCCCGACCATTTTCGCAAGTCCCTGGTAGGTGATGGTTTCACTTCTTTGATGGGTTGCACGTCCTTGCACCTTTTGCCCCATTGCCTGTGTCCAGACAGTTGCTCGAGCGAGCCTCGGGTTTTTGCAGCGTGCTTATCTTATTGCTGGGAAGGGACGGGCGACAGCACAGACGAGCGCGCGAAACCTTATTTCCACTGTTAGGATGATTGCAATGAGCATTCAGAAATGAGCAGCCTCGGAGAAGCCCGACATGACTGACCGAGTGCATTACCGTCCCAACCTGATTTTCTCTGCCGGCACGCAGGTCGTGACGCTCGTGGACATTGCCGGCGCCGCCGGCCTTAACCTTCATCCGCGCGGCACGGTCGGCGTCGTGGTGAAGTCGCCGGCCGATGTTGAACACGCCTACCGCGTCCGCTTCACCGATGGTTTCGAGGCCTCACTCAAGCAAGGCGAAATCACCATGCTCGCCAGGTTCAAGGAGGGCGAGCTTGGCGACAGTGCCCGGGTCGCCCAGGCAGATCTCTACGACCGGGTCATTTACCGCTGTGTGATCGGCTCGCAGGCGTATGGCCTCGCCGACAGCGACTCGGACGTGGATCACCGGGGCATCTACCTGCCACCCGCCAATCTACACTGGTCGCTGCACGGCGTTCCCGAGCAACTGGAGAACCACGACACGCAGGAGGCGTACTGGGAACTTCAGAAGTTCCTTGTGTTAGCACTGAAGGCGAACCCGAACGTCCTGGAGTGCCTCTATACACCACTGGTCGAGAAAGCGACGCCGCTGGCCGCGGAGCTGCTCGACATGAAAGCCGTCTTCCTGTCGCGCATGGTTTACCAGACCTACAACGGCTACGTCATGTCGCAGTTCAAGAAGATGCAGGCCGACCTCCGCAACCACGGACAGGTGAAGTGGAAGCACGTCATGCACTTGATTCGCCTGCTGCTTGCCGGCATCGGCGTGCTCAGGGACGCCTGTGTGCCCGTCAGAGTGGACGCCCACCGCGACCGTCTTCTAGCGATCCGGCGCGGTGAAGTGGCGTGGGAAGAGGTGGAGAACTGGCGGCTCAACCTGCATCAGGAGTTCAACGCGGCGTTCGACATAACCCGGTTGCCGGAACGACCTGACTATGAACGCGCCAATGCGTTCCTCATCAGCGCCCGGCGTCGGGCGTTGGCGGCGGAATTGCCATGATGCCGATGCCCCTATTGAAAAAGCAGGCCGATCAGCATCCGTACCCGCTGATCTTCGCCACGATCAGCGGGGCGCACCTGTACGGCTTCCCGTCGCCGGATTCGGACTTCGACCTGCGCGGGGTTCACGTACTACCGCTGAAAGAAGTCGTCGGCCTCCGAACCGGGGCTGAAACAATTGAGAAGTTAGGGATTCATGACGGCATCGAGATTGACCTTGTGACGCACGATGCCAAGAAGTTCTTTGGCCTGCTGCTCAAGAAGAACGGCTACGTCCTGGAGCAGGTGTTGTCCCCGCTGGTAGTCCACACGACGCCGGAACACGCCGAGTTGAAGGAGATCGCGACCCAGTGTGTCACGCGGCACCACGTTCATCATTACCTGGGCTTCGCGGAAACTCAGTGGAAGCTCTTCGAAAAGGAAAACCCGCCTCGGGTCAAACCGCTCCTGTATGTGTATCGGGTGATGCTGACCGGCATCCACCTGATGCATACGGGTGGGGTGGAGGCCAATCTACTTCGGCTCAACGAGACGACGAAGCTGCCGTACCTCGATGAGCTGATCCAGCGGAAGGTTGCGGGGGCAGAGAAGGAGCGGCTGACCGAGGCGGATCTCAACTTTCATCGTGAGGAGTACGTCCGTCTGCGGGAGAAACTCCATCAGGCACACGAGGCGAGCGACCTGCCGGAAGCACCACGAGGAAGCGCGGCGTTGCACGATCTCCTGGTGAGGCTGCGGCTGTCGGGCCTTCAGAAATAGTCTGATGGCTGAGCAACAACCCGCCGAACAAGCGACGAGCAGACGCCGATACCGGATGTTCCTCACGCCGAAAGGAGCGAACATGCCAATAAAACGCTCATTGGCCGCGAGAGTCGGCATTGACATATTGAGGAAAAAGTATCGAGCTCCCAAGCCAGCTTGGAATTCAGGAAGGTCACAATCCGATTATTGTGTCGGCGGTGCATTATGCGGGGAGTTATGTGTTGAGTTGGGTTATCCAATAGCCGATCCGCCGCTGTTCCCCAGCGAAGATCTTTTGGCCGAGGCCATGTGTGTATGCAATAACAACCTACCCAAGCGTCAAGCTCTCGTATTCGCTCGCGAAGTCAGCCAGAAAAACGATCGCGGGTTCTTTGAGGATGCATGGGCGGCGCTGGAAGAAGCATTGAGCTATGGTTGAGGTTTGCAACCAAGAGGCGGCGGACACCTGCTGCTTTGGCTGCTTCGATGAAACGCAACAATTCGCTAATCTCGGCTTCGCGCTTGTCCGAACCGTTCCCAAAACGCGCAACCAATTCCGCGACTGAACACGGATGGATTCCCGGCGGCAAGTTGCCCAGGTCGTCGAATGCAGGCAACATAATCGAACGACTCCGCTCGCCGCACGTCGATCACTGCGACGCTCATTATAACGTAGGTAGACAATGTAACCAGCCGTCGCATGATTTGATGCCTTTGAAGATGCCCGTCGGCTCTTCTAAAGGAGCACCGACTCCACAACTTTCAGACCTTCCTGGGCCGCCCATCGCTCCATGACCTGCCGCTCCGTGGTCTGGGGAAGCCGGTTGCACTTCCTGCGTGCCTGGCAAATCGTGCGCTTCGGGAGATCCACCTCGATCGTCAAAACGCGGTGCCTCCCCCGCTGATCCTCGAGCTGCATGGACCAAACCGAAGTTTGCCTGTGGGCGCAGCGTTCGGCGTAGGTTGCCGTGCAATGCCGCATCGCCTGGCCTTCGAGGAACAGGGCGCGGCTGGTCAAAAGCTCGGTGATTGTCCACGCGCGCATATTGCCCAGCGCCTCGCTTCCCTCGATCAGCCGGAAGTCCTTGAAAGGCGCAGGCCGCCACGCCAGCGAGCGCCGGGCTGTATCGTGGCCAAGTTGCTTGTGCCACTCTTCAACCTGCCTGAGAAGCGAAGCGACCGTGCGGCCCTTCATGGTGTAGTCGGGACGAGGCGGCGGCTGTTTGCCGAACACGCCTTCCGGGGATACGCCTTCTTTCCACTCGAACTTCTGGTGCTGGAGGAAATCCACGACGGGGCCAACCTCTGCGAGATCCAGCGCCGCGTGGTTAACGAAAAAGTGCAGCACGCTCTCCCAGAATTCCTCGTTCTCCAACACCCTGCCCAGCCGGGTTCCGACAACGGCACGGGCCAGCGGCTCGCTTCCGTCCAGGCCACGTACCTGCGCCCAGCGGAGGGCAGCGATAGCCGTGTAGTGGTGTGGCGCCTGGGCGAACAGGTGGGCCATTGCCTTGGTAAAGCGGAGCGGCAAGCCGGCGGTTCGGATACTGTGTCCGAGGCCGAAGTGCTTATACCAGCCATGCTGGGGAAGGACTTCGCCGGGAGGCAGGTCGAACCACACGGAGGTCATGAAGGGCGGAACAGGGTAATGAGCAAGGAGGTGATGGGCCAGGGAGGTGAACTGAGGCCAGGCTTTCTGCGCCGTGGGAAACCACGTTTCCACAGGCCGCAGCCAGTCGGCGTGATGCAGGGCCAGGGCCAGCAGGCCGGCATTGACGAGATTGCGGTAGTCTCCGGCGCGGTCGGAAGGGCGCAGCAAGGCCGTCCGGCATTGCACCTGCCTCAGCAAACACTCGTAAGCCGGGAGCGCTCCGTCATGGCGTGCGGCCAGGGAACGGCCGGCGTGGATCGAATCATCAAGAAGCTGCTTGAGCTTTTTGCGGAAAGATGTTTGTTTGCGCATGGCGAAAGGCTCCCGTGCCGGCCTGGGACGTCAGGCGGCGGAACGGTGAAGGGATCGACACACCCGGTTGAGGGAGACGGGTATGCGATTAGAAGCCTCCGGCGCAGATATGGATGACAGTGTTCATTCGGTAAACTATCGCAAGAGCTTGAAAGCCGCAGCGGTCAGGTGAACCGGCTGCGGTATTGGTTGTCTTTCCAAGATAGCGGGACTTTCCTCGTGGTGAATGACACGAAGCCACGGCGCCAGGTTCGACGTGATAAGACAGGCGTGGCTAAGCGGGCATCGCCAGGCCATTTCGCTCAAGAGAGACGCCTTGCCGAAACTGTTCCTTGACAAGCTGCAGGGCTGGTTGGCCGGTCGCTGGCCGTAATTAGCGGTCAGCGCCGTCATCGAAACATAATTCCTTCTCTCCGTCCGCGAAGCGGGCGCGGATGACGAGTTGTCCCCCCATCGCAGCGACGACATCCCGAAGGGTGCGGACACGGAGATCGGATCGTTTCTCCAGCTTGGAGATAGCCGCCTGGTTGATCCGGAGTCGCCTTGCCAGTTCGACCTGAGACAGTCCGCGAGCGGCTCGCAACTCGCGGAGTCGAACCGCCTGCGGCAGTGTCGTGCGAGCGCCTGCGAGAAGGAGCATGATGACCCGACGAGAGGCTGAATCGACGTCTGGGATAACTTCGTCCGGGCCTTCGCCGTACCCAGGTAGACGCTTCGACGTCACACCGAACCCGCGTTTCGGTCGCCACTCAACTGTGACCGGATGGCCGTTCAGGTCGATATCGAGGAACCACGGACCTGCTTGCTGACTCGATGGATCCAGAACGGTCTTTGCAGTGGGGAAACGCTTGCGCACCTTCTGTTCGAGAGCTTGGATCGCGTTCATAATTGCCACACTGTTCTTCCATCGGCGCCAGGCTTTGCCAAAACAATTTCGGCCCCGACCGTCTGGATTTCGATGTCAAGCTTTCAAGGCCATTCCTGGCTTTAGTATAACCTGGAAGGACTATTCCCTCAAGGGCATAGTCGAGAAATGAGGAGGGAGCTTCCTCATGGTAAGAGCCATGATACGGGGTTCGACGTGATGAGGCGGGTCAGGGTACTGTTTAGAACGGCGAGAGCTTCAGGCTTGAGTAATGATGAGTCTACGGGCAAATTGGCCAGCTGCTATTTCCCCATTAACTTCGCAACAAACGCGGCGTGTTCCGGCGAGGCCAGGCCCTGGCGAAGGACCGAGAGCAGCCGCTTGCGATCGCGGCGCAGCAGCGCGTCGGCGTCCAGCCACAAGCCGGGGAAGACCTCCGAGCGGATCACCCCATCCGTGTCCGGCGCCAGCGGCCGGCCTCTCAGGTGGCTCGAATCACCACCACGGTGGCGTTGTCGGTGGCTTCTTCGTGATTGGCCAGATTAACGAGCCTGCGGGCCACGGATTCTGCGGCCTTGCCGTTGAGCAGTATTTCTAGCAGCGTACCATCATCGATGTGGTTGGACAGGCCGTCCGAGCAAACCACGACCCAATCGCCGGGTTTGAGCGTGGCCTCATAGAGTGCCGGTTCGACGTCGGGATAGCCGCCAATCGCCTGATGCAACTCGGAGCGGCGCGGGTGCAGTTCGGCTTCTTCGACTGACATGGCGCCCATCTCGACCATGCGATTGACCCAGGTCTGATCGCGGGTCAGCTGCACGAGGTTGCCCGCCTGAAGATGATAGGTGCGGCTGTCACCCACGTGGCCGACGATCAGATCGCGGGCATGCACGTAAACCGCTTCCGCCGTGCAACCCATGCCGCGGCGCGCTTCGACGCCGTGCGCCGCCATGTACACCGCTTTGTTTGCTTCTTTCAGGGCTGCGGCGAGAAGCTGCTTGTAAGCGGCGCGGTCGGGAGGCGGGACGAACTCGGCGAGATGCTTTTCGTCGGGCAGAGGGGTCGCTTCACCCGCCACGGCAGCGAAGGGCTTCTGCTGGAGCAGGTACTTCCGCATCGCCTGGATCGCCAGGGCCGCCGCCACCTCGCCGGCCTCGTAACCGCCCATGCCGTCGGCGAGGAGCACCAGGGCCGAGTCGCCGAGCGTGTTTTCACTGGACTCGGTGGCGTGCAGCAGGGCAAAGGCGTCCTCGTTACCGGTCCGCACCATGCCGGTCGTGGTCCAGGCCGCAATGTCAAGCCGCACGTGGTCGAGCGTGCGCCGGCAAGTTTCCAGCGTGCGAATGAGCTCCGCAAATCCGGTCCCATCCTCCTTGGCGGCCTCCTCGGTGGGGAAACGCTTGGCCAGATCACGGCAAAAGGTTTTGCTCACCAGCCGGCCGAAGAGCGGATGAATGTCCGGAAAACGCTCATAGATCGACTTGGGCACTCCCTGAAGCTCGAAGTCCAGCTCCGTCAGCTCGCGTCCCATATGCAGGGCGTAGAGCATGGCCCCGAAGCTGTAGAGATCCGAGCGGGCGTCGGCTTGATGGCTGGAGAGCACCAGCTCGGGAGCCGTGTAGTGGGTCGCCCGGATGGGCGGGTCCGGAGGCAAAGGCAGCGGCAGCAGATCCGCGAGATCGGTGAGACAGGCGTATTCGCCCCCGGAGACCGTGACGATGTCCGGCCGCAGCCCCTCCAGGATGGCACCGCACTGGTGCAAACGATGCAGGGCGCCGGCGATCTGCTTGAGCCAGCGGAAGCGTTGCTCGGCGCTGACCTGTGGATCATCCCAGGCGTCCCACAGCGCTTGGCCGGCGGGCACTTCCTCGACCAGGTACTCGAAGTCGCCTTCGCTGAAATGATCGACGATGCGCGGCAACGCCGTGTGAGCGGCACGCTCGAGCAGGGAGTGTTCCCAGGCAATGCTGGGCCAGGCTGGCCGCGCGGCTGCGGCCGCGGCTGTCAGCGCAGGAATCCAAACCAGGGTTTGTCTCAGGTCCACGCCTTCGTCGGACGCCGTGGCTGCTTGCTCCGGGACAGGCGCTGGCTCGGCCTGCGTGACCGGCTCCGCCGCGGGAGCCATTTCGGAGGAGGGCATCCGTGGCGCCCGGAGAACCACGACCGAAGCCGGCTCGCCATGGCCCGATCCGAAATCCAGGCCGCGAAAGCGTGTGACGCCGCCGCGCTCGCTTATCTTGTCACCCAGAAGGAAGCGGTCCTTGATGCGATTTTGCGGGACGGGCGGGGCTGCAGCGGGTGTCGCCTCAACGGTCGGAAAAATCCAGCCGCATTCGTCGCAGTACACATGTTCGGTCTTGCGCCGCGCGTGGCAGTACGGGCAAAGCTGCAGTGTAGGAGGGGGGACGGGCAATTCTTCGGCGACGGGTATGTCGGCTTTACTTGCATCGCTACTTGCCTGTTCGGAAGTGGAGGCGGGTTCTACCGCCGGAGTTTGTGCTTCCGCAGCGCTGGCTTCGCGTGGCGTTTCGTCTACCGGAGGGCCAGCTTCCGATCCGGGTATGGTTTGGCCGGGCGCAGCCGTAGGCCCATCCCAGGTGGGCATGAATTCCGGCTGCTGCGCCTGCCCGGGTTCGGACGACTTCAGGGCCTGCACCATGCCGCGCAGGCGCGCCAGCATCGCTTGCAAACTGCCCGGCTGCGGGTTCTTCTCTTCCGACGGATTGGATGACATCTCTTTTGTCCGCAGTCATTAGTGATTCGCCCGCGAATGACTAATGACGAATGACTATGGACTATCTCAATCGATTGCCGCACTGGATGCAGCAGCGGCTGCCCAGGCGGTTTTGCTTGCCGCAGTGGCCGCACGCCGGCATGAGATCGGTGAGCGGCGCGGCGCATTTCTGGCAATAAGGCTGCCGGACCGGATTCATAGCCTGGCACTTGGGGCAAGGCGCTTCGCGCGTCACCTGGCGGCGCTCCAGGTCCGTCTTGAATTCCCGGCAACTGAAATAGCGGTCGTTGACGTCCTCGGCGAGATTGATCTTGATGAGCTCATACAGCCAGCGCTGCTCCGCCGGGATCGCGCCATTGGCCGCGGCGAGGTGGCTCTCTAGCTCGCGTGCCGTGTAATAGCCTTCCGGGGCTTTTCCGGTCAGCAGATGGTACAGAGTTCCCGCCAGCGCGAACAGGTCACTTCGCACTTCCGGCTTGCCGAGGATTTGCTCCGGCGGCGCGTAGCCTTCCGTATAGACGCGCGTCTTGGACGCCAGGCGGGTCTTCTGCGAGCGACCTACATCACGGGCGGTTCCGAAGTCAATCATCTTGATCGAGCGGCCGTCCTCCAGGAGCATGATATTCTCGGGCTTGACATCGCGGTGCACCAGGGGCGGCGTCAAGGTGTGCATGTGACCGAGCACGTCACAAATGCTCTTGCCCCACTCGATCACCTTGTCGAACGCGAACGGTTTGCCGCCGTTGCCGTCGAGAATCTTCTGCATGTCCTGGCCGTTAATGTATTCCAACATCAACTGAGCCGATTGCCCCTTGTGGACAAAATCGAAGAAGCGCGGCACGGCCTGCAAGTTCGACATGGCCCGCAGAATAAGCGCTTCGCGCTGAAAGAAGTTCAGGCGGATGCTGAATTCGCTCTGGTCGGCGCAAATCATGTCCTTCAAGGCGACCAGTCGATTGGCTTGTTTGGCATCGGCCGCCAGATAGACGGCCGCGAAGCCGCCGATGGCGAGCAGCTTCTCGATGCGGTAGCGGCCATGAAGGACCGTGCCCGGCGGGTGGGGCAGAGGCCCCGAGCAGCGTTGACAGATGCGTTCGCCCACGGGGTTGGCCACGCCGCACGCGGGATTGGGACATAGGTTGGGCGTTTCCTCGGCATCCAGGGCGGCGCCGTCGCGCACCATGTAGCCGCACTCCATGCAGGCCGCGGCGCCCGGGAGCAAGCGGGCCTTGCAGGCGGGACATTCGTGCACGGAAGCAGGCGGCCGAGCCGGCGGGATACGATTGGCCGGCGAGGAAGGTCTGACAGCCGCCACGCTTACCGGCGGCACGGCGCCGTTGGGCAGCTTGGTCGGCGCATCGCTGGCCGCCATGGCTGCTACCGGCTCACGCACCGGCGCGGCGCGCACCCCGAAGATCTGCTGGCAGAGCGGACAGCGCAAATTACCGGCCGCACCGTCGGGAATCTTCAGCTCGCGCTGGCAGTGCGGGCAGCGGGTCAATTGTGGCATGAGTCGGTAGTCCGCAGTCCATAGTCCATAGTCCATAGTCAATCGCTTCTGCTATTGACTATGGACTACGGATCATGGACTAGATTTTGACCTTCATCTGTACGGTCCCAATCTGGATGATGTCGTTAACCTGGAGGGGGCGTTTCTGGCTCGGATGAACGCGCGTGCGGTTGACAAAGGTGCCGTTGGTGCTGTTGAGGTCTTCGATGGCCAGGAGGCCGTCCTCGAACGTAATCAGGGCATGCTGACGCGACGACCAGATGCGCTCGGGCGGCTCCTGGTCCTCCAGGTCGACATCGACCGGCTTTTCATCGGCGCGACCGATGTAATTATCCCCTTCGTAGAGGGGATATTCCGTATTGACGCGCTGCCCGCGCAGGACGACCAACTTCGGCTTGCTGCCGGGAGGCAGCGGCGTACCCGTGGCGGGCGCCGCGCTCGCGGCCGCATGGTCTGTCTGGGTGGTGGTTCCCGTGGTCGTCCTGTCGGCCTCCCCTTGCACCGGCGTGGCCACAGGGACGGCGGCGGGAGGTGAATTCGTCTCGGTCTCTGCGACCGGGGAGGCGACCGGCATCGAGTCCGCGAACGGATAAGCAAGCTGAGCTTCATCGGCCGCATGCGCGTGCTCGGTTCCGGTAATTTCAGCAAGGGGAATGGTCTCGACGATGCGCGGCTCCGTCATGATGATATCGGCGGCCAGCGGCGTGATGGGCTCCGGCACGGCCCTGATGGCGATTCCCTCCTGCGGCACCGCGCCGCCGGTGCCAGGAGCAATCTCGCTGGCCACGGCCGGCTCCGCCAATCCCAAATCGGACTTGCACTGCTCGCAGAAGAGCGCGCCGTCTTCGTTTTCAAAATGACAGAATGGACATTTCAACATGGTGTTTGCCCTCGATTCGTTCTTTCCCATTCCTGGTCATTGGTCATTGGTCATTCGTCATTGGCCTGCGGCCAATGACGAATGACCAATGACCAATGACGATTTTAAGTAGGTAGAGGCATCTCTTCCGCCAGGCGGGCGGCGTCGTCCACGGCGAGCTGCGTCTTCTTGGAAACCCGGCCGCCGGTGTTCAATTCCTGGAGCACCTGGCGGGCCAGCATGGTCTTCTTGGCGGCCCGCGGTCCAAGCAACTCTCCTTTCTTGGAGATCGTTTCCGCGACGCGCTGGGCTTCTGCCTGGTCGTTGGAGACAATCGCCTCCTGCAGGTTCTTGTTCAGCTCATAGATCTGCACCTCGTCGATGTGCCGGGCGACCTCGGCGTTGATGTAGCCCTGGCCCGCTTCCGTGTACTGGATCTGCAGCGGCACCTTGCCGGTCGATTCGCGGCGGCCGCTACCGAGATTGTACGTGAGATCCATCTGCAAAATGACATAATTGCCGTCCGGCCGCTTGGGCAGACTCAGGTCGAGAATATAACGACTGGTCTTGTCCCACTCGAGCGTGCCCAGCGCAGCCGTCAGGTGGCGCTCGTCCGACTCGGCGAGCGTCAATTCCTTGATCTCCGGAACGACCTGGCGCACACGCTTGACGCGGACGTCCTTAACCGGCCAGAGGTGCATCTCCACATTGGTGAAGCCGGCGGCGGCCATGCGGCCGAATTCTTCCAGGAAGATGCGCTCGGCCCCTTCCTTTTCGCTCTCGTCGATATAGTACCACTTGCCTTCGGCCAGGCGGGCCAGGTCCTTCAGCAAACTGGCATTCCACTCCGTGCCGATGCCCATGACCGTGAAGTGGATTTGCTTCTCCGCGGCCTGCTGGGCCAGCTGCCGGCACACGGTCTCGCCGGACGTTTCGCCATCCGTCAGCACCACCACTTGCGACAGGCGGCCCGCGCCCGCGCTTTTCTCGACTTCCGCCAGCCCCAGACGAATGCCCTCGTCCATGGCGGTGCCGGCCGGATCGACGTCGAAACGGTCGATGCGATCGACGACTTCTTCAATGCGATCCTTCTCCTGCATGCTGGTCGCCGGCAACAAGATCCGCGCATCGGCGCCGAAGGCGATGATGGCCAGGGTGTCGTCCGGCCGCAGCTTCTGGATAGCAGTTTGGGCTGCTTCCTGGATGCGAAGCAGCCGGCTCTTGCCGGTGCCGTCCTCTTCGTACATGGAGCCGCTGACGTCGAGCACCAGGGCCAGGTTGAGCGGCAAGAGCACGTTGGCGCCTTCCCCGCTCGGGATCAGCTTGACCAGGGCATAGCTGGCGGCGGACTCGCCCGGCACCGCGATGCTGTTGCGGTACATCATGCGTTCAATATGAATCTTGGCCGGCATGGTGTGGACCTCAGAGGGTTTTCAAATTCGTAAGCACCTAGCATATCAGATGTTTTGTCTGACTTCCCGCATCTTTTCCGGTAGGTCCTGCCTGCCGGGCGGGACCTTCAGGCGCCGCTCGGCTCGTTTAACCCGGAGCCAGCGGCGACGGCGGAGCTGGCAGGGCCCCGCCGTCGCCGCTGGCTCCAGGTTAAACAACCAGCCTTGCAATTACGGGTATGCATGCACACCTACTCCTCACTGCAGGGGGAAATGCGCCGCCGCGCGCTTCAGGCCGCAAAGGCGAAGCGCTCGGGAGACGAACTCGCCCAGGCCGGCCAATACCGTCGCCCCTGCTCTGCCCATCGAGCCCAGGACAAACCCCGCAACGGCCCCAAGCATAGCCCAGCACACCGTGGCGAGGATGATCCATAAGATTGTCCACAGGAAGCCGTAGCCGCTGCTATTCAGGAGACCCGTGGCTTTGCCGATCTCGTACCAGACGAAGCGGGGCAAAGAGTCGAGCCCCGGCAGCAGACAGGCAAAGGTTGCACTGCCGGCCAATCCAGCCATGGCCCCGGCAATCAGCCCGTATAGCGCATCGATTATTCGGCTGCCGCGCCGCCACAGAAGGACGGCTCCGGCGACGGCGCCCAGCCACCAGGTCGCCAGCACAAAATGCTTCAGGAAAGCGTCCCCCAAGACAGGCGATTGTAACCAGCTGGCGAACGTCCCAGCCGTGCCCTTACCTGTCTCCGCCATGAGCAGGCGCGCATACAGATCGCCCGGGATCGCCAGCAACAACCGAAATACGAGGCCTGCCATGGCGCCCACCAAGAACGGCCGGGCCACGCTGGCCTTGACCGGCGGCGCGGCCGGGCGCTGGAATTCGACGCGCACCTGCGCGGTAAGAATCTGAGCGGCGTTGGCGACAATCCGGATATTGGCCTCATGGGCCCGATCCGGCGCCAGGTCATGGGAGTCCACTTCGAAGGTCAGGTTGGCCTGCTGCGGCCCGCTGATATTCGGGGAAGTGATCCGCAGCCAGGCCGCATCGCTCTCGGCGCGAGCGTACACCCATTTCTTGGCTTCGGTGCGAACGATGATCTGCTCTTGCACCGAGTCGCCGGGCAGGCAGCGGATCTGCACCACGCTGGCCGAAAGCTCCAAGGGCGGCGGTTTGGACAGGCCCATGCCTTCAAAAAACTGCTGGACGGCGGCGACACCCTTGGCAGTGGGACCGAGCACAGGATAAGTCCAGCCGTTGACGGCAAACCAGCGCGCCACCTCGCCGTTTTCCAGCAAGGGCACGGCGGGCTTCGGCTGCGTGCGCATGCGCTCGGCCATCTCGCGCGGGCTGCCTGCCCCCTGGAATGGCGCCATGGCAAACGGCTGCACCGCCAGATCGAGCCGTACCGGCACTTCCACGATGCCGCCGTTGGTGATAACCGTGAGCTTGGCGGAATACTTGTGCGGCGCCACCAGCCCCTTGGTGTCGATGCGAAGCACGATGGCCTGCTCGCTCGCCGTCTTGATCAGGCATTGACCGTTGGCCTTACCGTCGTGGTTCAGGCGCAGCCAGGAGTGTCCTTCGGCGACGGACAGCGTGCCGTGCAGCAGTCCTTTGCCCTGGTTGATGACCGTCAGCCGGACCTGGCGCGCTTCGCCCACATGCAGGGTGCCGAAGTTGAGCCGCCGCGGGTTCAGATCGAGGCGCGGCCGGGCTTCGATCTTGGCCGGCAAGGCGCCGATAAAGGTGTCGAGGGCGACGTCGGGGTCAGCCTGATTCTTGGCCTCTTTGGCTGCCTGGGCAAGATCCATGCGGCCCACGCTGGCGAGAAACTGCGCAAACGTTCCCTGTTTCAGAAGATCTCGCGCAGCGTTCCATTCCTCCTGGCAAGCGCTGGCTAACTCATCGAAGGAATGGCAGCGTTTTCCCGACGGAAACACGAAATCATGCGGCAAGCGCGGGCTCTGTGTCTCCTCGCGGCCGTGCACGGGGCGCAGCTCCGCCCCGTCGAAGTGGCAAAAAACCGCTTCTTTCGGGTTGGTACGCTGGCAGCGGGGACACAAAAGCATCAAATAGTCCGTAGTCAGTAGCCAGTAGTCAGTACTCGGTACTCAGTACCCAGTACCCAGTACCCAGTACCCAGTACCCAGTACCCAGTACCCAGTACCCAGTACTCAGTACTCAGTAGCCGCCATTCTTTGCAGACTGCTGACTACTGACTGGTTGTTATTTACTTCCTTGCCGATTCTCTTCGTAAGTCACACCTTGGCCGCTTCCCTATTCTTGGCAGCGCGCATTTGGAAGCGCAGGACGATGTCCCCCAGTTGAATGCGATCTCCGTCCTGAAGATTGCGCAGGTTGGCGACCGGGTCGCCGTTCACGCGGGTTTGCTCGGGGGGCGCTTCGTGGTTGAGCAGGATGAATTTATTGCCGTCGCGTTGGATCAGGGCATGCCGTTTCTCCACGCGCATGTCGCGGAATAGGGCGATGTCGGCGCCCTCGTCGCGACCGAGCAGGTTATCGGCCTTGAGCAGCGAATACTCGCGTCCTTCTTGCCAGCCGCGAATGACCTTGAGCGAGGCGGGCTGGAAAACGCCTTGCACGAGGGCGGAGAAGGCGCCGATGCAAGCGCCGAGGATAATCAGGCCGATGGCGCCTCCCCAGATGCCGTGCGTGGTCGCTTCTGAGCCTTTCTCCAGCACCTTGATGAGGCCGAAGAAGGCGCCGCCGACAAAACCGCCAATCGCGCCGCCCATGGTCCCGTAGGTAAGCTTGCCGAGGGAACGGGAGGCGATGCCTTCGCTCACACCCACGGCCAGGCCGAGAAACATCCACCCCAGACCTCTGGAGATGACCTCGCCGATAACACGCAGCGAGCCCGCCGCGCCTTCGCGCCAGTTGAGAAGCCCCTGGACGAGGTAATAATTCACTTCTTCGCCGATACGCATGCCCAGGGCGCCGCCCACTGCTCCCAGCACCACGCCATAGGCGGCCAGCCGGCAGAAGCGCAAGAGCGAGGCATCGCGAATGGCGTCAACGCCGACGACCAGGTAGCCGATGAAGCCGCCGATCAAGGCGCCGCCGAGGATTTGCTGCGCGGCGCTCGCGGAAGTCTTGTCGCCGAAGACGCCGAAGAGCATCCAGCCCAGCAAGCCGCCGAGGCCGCCAAAGACGGCGTTGAAGTAGATGCGTGCCAAAAGAGCCATGCAATCCCGCTTCCCTGGAAACCGGTTCGCCGATGCGCCGAATATATTGGTTTTAATGGGTGGTGCGCGGGAATGCAACCGCCGAATGAAAGCGCTAGGGCAAAGCTCTTACTTCTGAGAGGAAGATGAAACTCAACCGCGGTCGCCGGCAGCATTCTTGTGGCTGCCAAAAGGCCTGCTGCTTGGGAGCGTTTAGATCCTTAGCGAGGCTTGTTACTTCTTGCTCTTAACCGGCTCTTCCCAGGAGATAGTTCCTGCAATGCCAGCTGTCGCGCATGCCGCTGTGGCGGGCTCGGCTTCGCAGCAGGCGGGACGGTGAAACCACTGCAGGCATTTTTGCCCCCAGCCGCAACCGTCCGTGCCGTCCTCATCCTGTGCAGGCAGGACATGGGGCGGCAGCGGGTTGCTGTGATCCCGGCACAGGAAGAAAGTGTACAGATACGGATTACAGCAAGGCTGGAATTTGTTGCAGCAGCCGCACAGACCGGGCCCCTTTTGCGGGCAGAAGAATAGCCAGCGTTTGAATTGCTCGCAGGTCAGGTGATGACAGCCACCGCAGCCATTCGCGCACGAATTGCAGTCGCCTGCTCCCGCTGCCGGAGCGACGTCCGTGGGGGCTGGCAGAGTTTCCTTCTCGCCTGGGGCGGCGCCTATCGGTGCTGGCTGCATTTGCCTGGGGCCTGGGCCGCTTGGCGTCGGCGCCGGTAGAATTTCCTGGGTGGAAGGAGCAGGTTGCTTGGGAGGCGGGAGCTTTTCCTGTGCCTGACTCGCCGCAGTACCCACAAGCAAAAGCGCCGCGGACAGCAACACGTGTGTTTTGTTCATGACCGTGCTCTCTTCGCCTAACTTAGCCAGGCCGTGAGAACTGCCCGGACTCTTCCGTTGAGTCCGGTTTTGGCGCAGTCTCTCACTCTTACGATTCGGCATTTTGCCAGGCAAGCAACAGCGTGAGGCGCGGAAAGTTTCCATAAAGCATCGCCACAGGCTTGGCACGCTTGCCGGGGCTATGTCACTTGCCCACACCGCTATTCGCGACCGACACGGGCAGCGTCGTGCTTGCTACAATTCACGGAGAGGTATGTCATGGACAGCGCCTGGTCTGCTCTGGTCATCGACGACGATCCGGGAGTTCGTCAGTCCCTGCGGCTCTGCCTGGAGTCGGACAATGCCCGGGTCCTGGGTGTCGGCACAGCCGCCGGCGCCCTGGATGCCCTGGAGCGAAGCCGGTTCGACGTGGTTTTCCTGGACCTCTGGCTTCACGCGGAGTCAGGGTTGGGGGTTTTGCCGGAGATCCTCCGCCGCCAGCCTGGTGTGGGTGTCATCGTCATCACCGCCTTCGCCACCTTCGAATCGGCCGTTGAGGCGATGAAGATGGGCGCGGTCGATTACCTGCCCAAGCCGTTCAGTCCGGAACAGGTACGCGCCGCAGCCCGGCGCGTCGTGACCGCCAACGTTCTCAAACGGCAGCTTACGGAATTGCGGGACCGCCTCGAGGAAACGGAGGGGGAAAGCACCTTTGAGACGCGCAGTCCGGCCTACGCGGCGTTCCTGCAAAACGCCGATCGCGCCGCCGCCTCGGACGCGGTGCTGCTGCTGCGCGGCGAGAGCGGCACGGGCAAGACCGTGTTGGCACGCTGGATACGCAAACACAGCCGCCGCGCCGACGGCCCGTTCGTCACCGTGCACTGCCCAATGCTGTCCAGCGAGCTGATGAGCAGCACGCTGTTCGGCCACAAGAAGGGCGCGTTCACCGGCGCCGTGGCGGACTCGGTCGGAAAAGTCGAGGAGGCGGAAGGGGGCACGCTGCTGCTCGACGAACTGGCGGACCTGACGTCGGATGCCCAGGCGCGTTTGCTGCGCTTCCTCAACGATCGCACCTATGAGCGCCTTGGTGAGGCCAGGGAACGCAAAGCGGATGTACGCTTGATCGCCGCGACCAACCGCGACCTGGAGACCGAGGTGCGGCACGGCCGGTTTCGCGAAGACCTGTTCTTTCGCTTGAATGTCATCACCTTGACGTTGCCGCCTCTGCGCGAGCGGCCGGAAGACTTGATGCCGCTCGCCCAGCATTACTTGTGTTTCTTCGAGCGCCGGCAGGGTCGCACCCATCTCGCCTTCGCCCCGGGTTGTGAGCAGGTCATTACGAGCTATACCTGGCCGGGCAACCTGCGCCAGCTTCGCAACGCCGTGGAACGCGCCGTCATCCTCTCACCCGCGAACATAATCGAGCCCGCCGACCTGGGGCTGGCGGACGCCGCCGGGACGGAAACCGCGGCGACAATGCCGGGCACCCGGCCGCGCGCCGTGTTGGGCGAGCAATTCTCGCTCGGCGACATCGAGCGCGAGCACATCGCTCAGGTTGTCGCCCGTGCCGCTTCCTTCGAGGCCGCCGCCCGCACCCTGGGCATCGACGTCACCACCCTGCAGCGCAAGAGAAAGCGTTACGGGTTGAGCTGAACCGCCGGCCAGTTTCGAGGGCGCTCATGAGATCCCAGGGCTTGCAAACGCGGTTTCTGATGGCCGGGAGCGTCCTGGTACTGATCACCGTGGCCGGGGGCGCCTGGAGCGTCTTCATGTTCGCGCGTTTGAGCACGGTGGTCGGTGAGACGCTCCGCGAGAGCCAGACCACGATCGACCTGACGGCGACACTGTCGGACGCTCTGGAGCGCGAAGACGACGCCCTGTTGCTGGCTTTGAGCGGGAAACTGCGCAATGCGCGAAGCGAAGTCGCCCAGCAGCGCCAGGACTTCGAGGCAAACTATGCGCGCCTGCTGCCGCGCCTGCGCGACCCGGACGAACAAGAAGCTGGGCAGGCTCTTCACACGCACGCTGACGCTTATCATCTGGCCGGAGACAAATTGCTGGCCAGCGCCGGCAAGCCCAGCACGTTGCGCGAAACCCAGGAAAGCATTGACCTGACAGCGCAGCTTGCCGATGCCCTGGAGCGCGAGGACGATGCGCTGTTGCTGGCGTTGAGCGGGAACGCAAAGGATGCCCAGAGTGAAGTCGGCCGCCAGCGCCAGAATTTTGATGCGGCCTACGCCCGCCTGCGGCCCCGCCTGAGCGACCCGGAGGAACAAGCAGCAGGCCGCGCTCTCCGCGGACACGCAGACACTTACCGCCTCAAGGGAGACGCTCTGCTCTCGAGCGCGGGAAAGCCGGGCGCCCGCGAACTCTATCATGAGGAAGTGAACCCGGCGCTGCGCAAGGCGGTGGCGGACTGCGGCCGCATCCGCGAGCTGAGCTTCGGCGCCATGCAAAAAGTCGGCCTCGCCCGCGAATTCTATCACGAGCAGGTGAACCCGGCGCTGCGCAAGGCGGTGGCGGACTGCGGCCGCATCCGCGAACTGAACTTCAACACGATGCAGCAGGTCAGTGTCGAGGCCCGCAACGAGACCAAACGCTCCACGGGCATCGTCGCGGGAATCGCTCTGGTTGCCCTGGGCCTGTCCACGGTCGTGATGGTGTGGCTGGCTCAGGGAATCCTGAGGCCCGTGCATGAGCTGACTCGTTCCGTGGAAGCGATTCGCCACGACGACTTCAAACGCCGCGTGCACGTGGAGACGAACGATGAGCTCGGCGAGCTCGCCCAGGGCTTCAACCGCATGGCCGAGACGCTGGGTGAATATCGGGCCTCGAGCCTCGGCGAGCTGTTGCTGGCAAAAACGACCTTGGAAGCCACCATGGCAGCGCTGCCGGACGCGGTCATCGTGGTCGATCCGGAGGGGTCGATCGTTTCCAAAAATCCGTTGGCTGAAAAAATCCTCCAAGCAATCGGCGACGGCAAGACGGAGCGCTTTGAAGATTTGCCGCTCGCGCCAGGAATACTACGAGATGTGCGGGAGACGCTACGTACCGGGCACGCCAGCGCCGCCAGGCCGGACCTGAATCAGGCTCTGCCGGTGACGGTGGATGGCCGCCCGCTCAAGATGCTGGCTTCGGTAGTGCCCATTGCGCAGTATCTGCCGCGGCGCGCCGGCGCGGCGATTGTGCTCGCCGATGTGACGGATTTCGCGCGGCTCGACGAGCTGCGTGGCGAGGTTGTGGCCGTGGCTTCCCACGAGCTGAAGACGCCGCTCACTTCGCTGCAGATGAATCTTTTGCTGCTCCGCGAGCAGCCGGAGAATTTGAGCGCGCGCCAGCAGGAGATCCTGACGGCCGCCGTCGAGGGGGCAGAGGAACTTGCCACTACCATCGATGAACTCCTCGATCTCACCCGGATCGAGGCCGGCCAACTCCAGCTCGTCAAGCAGCGCGTCGATCTGGACACGCTCGTGGAGCAGGTGGCCGGCAAGCTCCGGCCGCGTTTTGAGGACGCCGAGATCGCACTCCGGGTCATTGCGGACGCTCCGGACCCTGTCGTTCGGGGTGACCCGGCGCGGCTGAGAATTGTCTTTGTGAACCTGCTCACGAACGCGCTCAAGTACACCCCCCGCGGCGGCGACGTCACTGTCCGCCTGGCGTCCGGGCAAAATGCATCGCCCGCAAGCAGCTCGACACTGCAGATTACGGTGACGGATACAGGTCCTGGCATCCCCGCCGAGCTGTGCGCGCGCGTATTCGAGAAGTTCTTCCGTGTGGAGGACCAGCGCGCGGACGGCTCCAAAGGTGTGCGGGGCACGGGGATCGGGCTTTACCTATGCCGGGAAATCATCGAAGCGCACGGCGGCACCATCTCTTGCGCGCCCGGTGAAAACGGACATGGCACACAAATCGCTATTCATCTCGACGTAGACAAACGTTGAGCTATCTTCGCGGCGGATGGTGGGTTGCTCGGGGGCGGGCGGGCTTCCGGATTGTCCTTCGCTATTCCTTCAGCATTTCATCATAAGATGAGAGCTTCCCAGGCCGGCAGGAGCACGAACATGGCAAGCAAAGAGACGAGAGCCGCGAGCCCGGTGCGTTATATCGTCTTCGGTCTGCTGATCCTGAGCGCTGGCGTCGTGGTCACGGTGGCGGCGGTCTACGGCCCGCGGGGGTTGTCAGCCCTTGGCCATAAGCAACTGGAAAAGGAGCCTGCCGACAAGTCGCGTCTGGCGGTGGAGCTGGCCGAGGATGTGCCGCACATGCTCATCGTGCCGGAGCGTGTCCGCAACGCGCTCGGCATCGAGGACAGCGCCGTCGCCGAGCCGCCCCAGCAGGCACGGCCGCTCGTTATGCCGGGATCGACCGCCCTCGATCCGGGGCGCGTGATGCGCGTGCGGACCCGTTTCAATGCTGAGGCGTCGCAGATCGCGCAGGTCGTCGATGGCGATCGGCGCACCGTTTCTGGTGAGACAGTTTTTCGGGAGATCCGCCCGGGCGATCGTGTCAAGAAAGGCGACGTCCTGGCGGTCGTGTGGAGCACCGACGTGGGCGGCCGCAAGAGTGACCTCGTGGACGCGCTCGTCCAGCTTCGACTCGATGAGAAGCGCCTGGAGGCGCGCGAAAGGCTTCTCGAGAAAGGTAGTATTCCGGAGGACACGGTAAATCAGACGCGCCGCGACGTCGTCAGCGACCGCAATGCCAAGGAACGGGCCGAGCGCACGTTACGCACCTGGAATATTCCGGAGCGGGAGATTCAGGCGGTCTACGATGAAGCCGAGCTTGCTGCCGCCCGCCAGGGCAAGCGCGACAAGGAGAAGGAGCGGCTCTGGGCGCGCTCGGAGCTGATTGCGCCGCGCGACGGCACCATCGTGGAGCGCAACCTGAGCGTCGGCGAATACATCGCGGACAACACCGTCAACCTGTTCACCATTGCCGAAGTGGACCGCTTGTTGGTCATAGGCAACCCGCCCGAGGACGAGCTGCCGGCCCTCCTGTCTTTGAAGCCCGAGCAGATGCGTTGGAGTCTCCAGGCGGTCAACTATCCGCCGATCGAAGGACAGATTGAAGAGGTCGGCTATATCCTGGATGCCAGTCAGCACACCGCCGTGGTGAAGGGCTACATCGACAATCCGGACAACAAACTGCGGGCAGGCCAATTCGTGACGGCCACGGTCAATCTGCCGCCGCCGCCCGATGTCGTCGAAGTGCCTTTGACTGCCCTGGCCGAGGACGGCAAGCAGAGCTTTGTTTTCGTGCAGCCTGACCCGGGCAGGCCGCGCTACACGATGCGTCGCGTCCTGGTGGCCAATCGTTTCGAGAATACGGCTTTTGTCAAAAGCCGGTTGACTCCGGCGGATCAGAAGCGGACATCCGAACAGGCGGCGCAGGACTTTCAGCCCGTTGAGCCGCTCAAGCCGGGCGACCGCTTCATTACCACCGGCGTCCTGGAATTGCGGGCCGCTCTGGAGGATAAGGAATCCAAGGCCGACAAGAAGCCGTGAACCTGTAAGGCTCGGGACAACATTGCCTCCGTAGTCATTCGTCATTCGTCATTCGCGAACGCGAATGACGAATGACGAATGACTAATGACCACTCACCATGGTGGATTCTCCCATGATCCGTGCCATCATCCACTGGGCTCTCGACAATCCGCTGGTTGTGCTCCTGGTGGTGGCCGGCTGGATCGCGGTCGGCGTGTACGCCTTCAAGAACGTGAACGTGGAAGCCTACCCGGACCCGGCTCCGGCGATTGTTGAAGTTGTGGCCCAATATCCGGGCGCCTCGGCGGAAGAGGTTGAGCGACAAGTAAGCGTCCCGCTGGAGGTCGCGTTCGCCGGCATGCCGGGGCTGACCATGACGCGCAGCAAATCCCTCTTCGGCCTCGCGCACATCCGCAACCAGTTCGAGTATGGCCGCAATTTCTGGGACTGCCGGCAAGAGGTGATCAACCGTCTGAGCAGCTTGACCCAGCCCTTGCCGCCGGGCGTCGTGCCGCAGATTTCGCCGCAGAACCCGATCGGCGAGATCTACCGCTACACGTTGAAGAGCCCCAAGGATCGCTATGGCAACGACATCTATACGCTGAACGACCTCAAGGCGCTTCAGGACTGGGTGCTCGAGCGCGAATTCCGGCGGGTGCCGCATGTCATGGATGTCTCCAGCACCGGCGGTACCGTCAAGCGCTACGAGATTCACCCCGATCCCGACCGGCTTAAACGCTACGGGGTCACCTTGAATCAGCTGCAGACGGCGCTGGCCAACAGCAACCAGAACGTCGGCGCCGATCTCATGAACCAGGGGCACATCGTTCTTAACGTGCGCAGCGTTGGCCTCTACGGGGGCGGGCTCGACCCGGTAGAGCAAGTCATCGGGCTGAAGGATCCGTTTCAGGCTGCCGCCCGGCTGCGCGAGGAAGAGAACCGCCGCATCCATGAGATCCGGCAGATTGTGATTGCCTCCGTCAACAACCGTCCGGTCAAGATCGATCACATCGTGGAAGGCGGACCGCTTTCGCCAGGCGACCCCGTCGGCGTGCAGGGGGTTGTGGTGGGGCACCAGACACGTCTCGGTCGCGTCAGTCTCAGCAAGCCGGTCGAGACGCAAGCCGGCTCAGGAATCCACACTATTCCCGGCGACGATAAGAAGCGGGTCTGGCGCGATGAGGACGACAAGGTCCAGTGCATCGTACTCCTGCGCCACGGCGATCAGACGATACCAGCCGTGGAGGCGGTCAGGGCCAAGGTCGCGGAACTCAACGACCCGGAGCATGGCCGCATGTTGCCGGGCGTGCAGATCGAACCTTACTATGATCGCAACGACCTGGTTAACGTGACCACCGAGACTGTGGAAGAAAACCTCGTGGTGGGCATGGTGCTGGTGACGCTGGTCCTCCTCATGTTCCTGAGCAACATCCGCACGGCGCTCATCGTGGCTATCAACGTTCCACTGGCGCTGTTGTTTGCTTTCGCGATGCTGTTCTTCCGCGGCAAGTCGGCCAACCTGTTGTCGATCGGCGCCGTCGATTTCGGCATCATCGTCGATAGCTCGGTCATCATGGTGGAGAACATTTACCGCCACCTGAGCGCCGGCGAGTACGCCGAGCTGCCGCTCAAGGAGCGCATCCTGCGCGCCTGCCGCGAAGTGGAGCGGCCGTTGCTTTTTTCCACGGCCATCATGGTGTGCGCGTTCATCCCGCTGTTTACGATGCACGGGCCCGAAGGTCAACTGTTTGGGCCCATGGCCGACACTTACGCTTTCGCATTGGCCGGCGCCCTGGTGTTGGCGGTCATGCTGGCGCCGGTGCTCGTGGCCCTGCTGTTCCGCAACTTCAAGCCGATCAATGACAATTTCCTGGTACGTTTCTTGAAATCGCGCTACCTGTGGCAACTCAAGCTGTGTCTCCAATATCGCTGGCTCACGCTGCTGGTCATGGGCTCACTCATCGCGCTCACGGTGGGTTTGCTCCCGCTCCTCGGGCAAGAGTTCATGCCGCAACTTGAAGAAGGCAATCTTTGGATTACCGCCACGTTTCCTCTCAATTCTTCCATGGAGCGCGTGGCCCAGGACATCGACAAGGCGCGGGCCATTATTGCCGGATACCCCGAGGTGGAGGTTCTGGTGCCGGCGATAGGACGGCCCGACGACGGCACGGACCCGACCGGTTATTACCGCGTCGAGATCTTTGCTCCTCTGAAAGCAATGAAGGAGTGGCCCAGGGCTGTCTCCGTGAGCGGCTGGCGGCGCTACTTCTACGGGGCCAGCCGGCAGCGCTCCAAGGAAGAGCTCACCCTGGCGATGAACGAGGAGCTGCGCGACACGTTTCCCGGGGTCGATTGGAATTTCTCGCAGTACATCCGCGACAACGTGACCGAAGCGCTGGCAGGCGTCAAGGGCGATAACGCCGTCAAGATCTTCGGCCCGGACCTGAACAAGCTCGAACAGCTGGCATCCGAAGTGAAGAACCGCCTCGAGAAGATCCCCGGCATCCAGGAGGTCGGCATCTTCAATATCATGGGCCAATCGAACCTCGAGTTCCGCGTCGATCTCGACAAGTGCGCCAAGTGGGGCGTCAGCGCTGCCGACGTGAATAATCTCATTCAGTGCGCCGTCGGCGGTAAGGCGCAGACGTCGATGATCGAAGGCGAAAAAGTCTTCGACGTCACCCTGCGCTGGCCGAAACCCTACCGCAGCAGCGAAACCGCCATCCTGGATATGCAGGTGGACATCACCAACAATCAGGTGGTCCCGGTCGCCGGCCCTGGCTTTACCCCTTCACCGACGGGCTCCGGCGTCGCAGCGCCTGCCCCGACCGGCAGCATGGTGAACACCGCCAATCCGCTCAGCAACACGCCGCGCCTCCGACTGCGTGATCTCGTGAGCCCCGTCGGCCGAAACGGTGCTCCCGACCCGCAAGGTTCCTTCGAGCGCGCCGGCGCCTCGACGATCTACCGCGAGCAGGGCAAGCGCATGATCGCCGTCAAGTTCAACGTCCGCGGCCGCGACCTGGGCAGCAGCGTCGCCGATGCCAAGGAAAAGACCAAGGACCTCTTTCATCCCCCCTACCGTGCCGTGTGGGCCGGTGAATTCAACGAAATGGAAAAGGCCCAGCAGCGCTTGCTGTTCATCATCCCGCTCTCGCTTGGCCTGATCTTCATTCTCCTCTACCTGGCCTTTCGCTCGCTCCTCGATGCCGTTGTGGTCTTCAGCAATGTGATCGCCCTGTCCCTGGGCGGCATCTGGGCCCTGTTGCTGACGGGGACGAACTTCAGCATCGCGGCGGCGGTGGGCTTTGTGTCGCTGTTCGGCGTCGCCATCATGGACGGGCTGCTCTTGATTTCCTCTTTCAACGCCTTCCGCGCCCAGGGACTGCCGCTCGAGGAAGCGATTATGAAAGGCGCCGCGAACAGAGTGCGGGCGGTGATGATGACGGCCTTAACGGCCATCCTTGGCCTGCTGCCTGCGGCCCTGGCTCTCCGGCCCGCGTGGGATCATGAGGGCTATTTGCGCTGGGTGGAGCCGATCGGCTCCCAGACGCAGCGGCCGCTGGCCATCGTGGTCGTGGGCGGCATGATCACCACGCTGTTCTTGACGCGCTACCTGATGCCGGTGCTTTACAGCTTCTACGGCAATCGCCAGCCGCCTGCGGAAAGCGGCGGCATGGCACATTGAACGAGTGACGAGTGACGAGACTCCGGCCACTGGTCACTCGTCACTTGTCACTCGTCACTCGTCACTCGTCATGGAGATCAAATCATCCCTTACCGGCCCACGGTCCGCCCGCCCGCCAAGCAGTGCAGCTTGGCGGAGCTTAGGTTGTTGGGCGTTTTCGGACGCTGGCCACCTTGGCTGTGTTGGAGAGTTGTCTCGGGTTCTTGCGCTTTTTCAGTGGCCATGTTCGTGGCCTTCTTGGCATCTTGTTGCTGCCGGACTTTTCGATTTCAGATGAAATTTGAAATTTTATTTGACTTTGAGACATGGGAGGGCTAGGTTGTGAAAATCGGTCTGCGAACCCGAGATGGGAACTCATGATCGGTCCCATCACTTCAGCAGTCCCGGCTTGAGTCGTAAATGCCGGACCAGGGGCACAATCCTGTCCGGACGGCCCCAAGGAGACTCAATCATCAATCAGGGACTAAAGCGGATTTCTTTGCGGCCTTTTGAACCGTAGGGCACGGCGTTGACGTGCTCGCATTGACCGTTCGGTTCAAGGCTTCCTCGCAAATCATTCTGCCTTCGTTTTCCCTGAAGGTTGCGTTGTCAGGCACAAAAAGGGCGTCTGGAACCCTACATCTTTTGGAAAAACGTGGAGTTCGCGCAAAGCCCAAGGTTCCAGACACCTTTGTGCAAAAACTCAACAGGGGACAAGGAATTCAAGAGGCGCTTTTTGCGCACTTGAAAAGGGAGTAACATGGCCCATGGACGCCCAGCAGCAAACCTACATTACGGATGCAACGGCGGTGGCGCTCGATGAGGAGTTTCGGGAGCTGACGCCGCGAGCGACGCCGGCGGAGCAGAAGCTTTTGGAGGCAGGTCTCGAGCGGGAAGGCTGCCAGGAGACGCTCGTTCTGTGGCCGTGCCAGGGACGCAAGCTGTTGTTGGTGGGCTACGAGATGTTTCCCACGCTCCGGCTGTACAAGATTCCGTTCCGCGTCGTGGAGAAGGCGTTTGCTTGCCGCGACGATGCCAAGATGTTCATCGTCGTGCACCAGTTGGGCCGGCAGAACCTGAGTGCGGTGGCCGTCAGCTACTTGCGCGGCCTGCGCTACCAGGGCGCGCGGCAGGCACACGGCGGCGACCGCCGCAGCGAGCGCTTCCAGGCCGGCTTCGCGACCGGCAAGACGGCCGAGGCCCTGGCCGAGATCTTCGGCGTCCGGCCGGCCATGATTCGCCGCGACGCCCAGGTGACGACGGCCGTGAACCGCATCGCCATCAACTGTGGCAAGGAGGTAAAATGCCGGTTGCTGGCGCGCGAGGCGGGCCTGAATCGCAGCGTGGTCGTCGCCCTGGCCAGGCTGCCTGCGGAAGAGCAGAAGGCAGTCGTGGAGCGCTGGCTGAGGGAAGGCAAACTCGGCCGGGCCTGGCGCCAGCAACGGCCGAGAACCTCGATCACTCTGCCGTTCGATGCGCCCGGCTTTGGACGGCTGGTTCGCAAGCTGGAGCAGTGCCTTGGATCTGAACAGGCAGCGATGATTGGCAAAATGCTGGCGAAGGACCGGAGTGCGGGAAATCGAGTTTCTTGCAACCGTTCGACCCGCCGGTGTTCAGTCGGTTTGTCGAGCGCGTTGGACAAAAGCAGGCAAGGGCTATTGGAGAATTGCTAATTCCCGGAATTCAATCGCTCGAGCGGTTAGAATAGCGAAGAGGTGAAGTTTTGATAGCGGGTTTCCTGCTCGGCTGGGCTTCGGACTGTGGCAATTTTTCTCTCCAAAGCCGCCGGCTGCCGCTGTAGATGGAGTAGCTTTGGCTCTCCGGGAAGCGAGATAAATGAATTGGGGAGGCAGCGGGAGGCAGCGTGGTGTGTCACGTGCATATGATAGGTAGAACGGATCGGAGAATGTTGGCGTGCTTACGGAATTCGGCCTGCTGAAAGCGTTAAGGATTGGGGTATGAAACATCATGGTTCTGCCACAATGTAGGGGCATCGGACCGCAAGGAATACTTAGAATGAGATCATTTTATACGGCCCTTGCCCTCTTAGTCGTCGCGCTCGACAATGTAACCGGAATAGCCGGAGATTTACTCGGTTCCATCCATGCACCGCTCTATACGTGCTCGGACGACAAATTGCTAAAAGACGCAGGAATCCGTACTGACCAGAAAAGCCTGATCCAGTTCTTGGCAACTCACTCCGGCGCCGATGCCGATTTAGCACACTTGGACCAGTTGATTGGAATGCTTGGCGACAAGCAGTTTAAAGCGCGAGAAGAAGCAGCGAAAAGAATCCTTGCCATAGGCCCAGCAGCTCTCTCAAAACTGCATATCGCCAAAAGGGCGCTCGACCCGGAGCTTTCCGTACGAGCAAGCGTGTGCATTGATCATATTCTCCAAGTATCGAATGTCGAGCTTGAGTCCGCAGCGGTTCGCCTGCTTGCGAAAACGCCAGACGCTGGAACACTTATTGCCCTTTTGCGATATCTTCCGTACGCGTCAGAACCTGACCTTGCGGATGAGATCTGGTTCTATCTGGACCACATCGCCCTTCAAAAAGGGGTGGTGCATCCGGAATTGGTTTCGGCCCTTCGTCATAGCCTGCCAGCTTGCCGAGCACTTGCCGGATGTATTGTCGGCCATCGTGGAAGTCCTACTGAACGTAAACTTGCAGCAAGGCTGCTACTTGACTCCGACCCGACAGTAAGGTTGCGCGCAGCGCAAGGGTTACTGGCCGCACAAGATGAAGCATCGATCCCTACGCTCATAGATTTACTTAGCGAAGAATCAATGTCCATAGCATGGCAAGCCGAGGAACTCCTTCGCTGGGCCATACGTGGCGACACGCCCTCTGAACTCGTCGGAACCGGTTTCTCTGATTCACGACAACGATGCCAGACAGCCTGGCGGCGCTGGTGGCAGCGTAGAGGAAACATACTCCGCACATCAAAAGCAGCCGGCCAGAGACTTCCGGTCGCTCCAAGCCTTAGATTGCTTGTCGAAGACGACCAGGACAAGCCCACGTTTGGAAGAATATGGCTTTGTGGGAGCGACGGGCAATTGCGCTGGCAGCTGGCACAGCTGGAAAACCCAGACTACGCCCACTTGCTACCTTCAAATCGCGTCCTTATCCACCAATCCGGCCATAGCAACCAGTTGACTGAGCACGATCTAACTGGAAAGGTTCTCTCCACGTATGAGCTCTCTGATCACTTTCCCCTGAGCATACAATGTTTGCCGTCAGGAGCAATATTTGTTGGTTCCCGAACCTGCATTTCCGAGATAGCGCTCGGAGGCCTGCTGACTTACCGATGTGACCTTTTTGCCGAACCCCTGCCAGCTATCTCTAGCTTCCGCAAACTAGATAATGGGCATATTCTATGTCTCTCTATTGATGCTGGGGTTCTCATTGAAATCGATCGCTCTGCCAAGGAAATCTGCAGGCACAGGTTACCGCTATCTCCAGGGATGAAGGTTCAAGGAGATATTCTTTCCGATGGCCATGTGCTTCTTACTTCGCGGCGCTCCGGCGACGTGCTGGAACTAGACCGAGGCTGTAATGTAGTGTGGAAATGGAAAGCCGTAACTCCCTTAATAGCGCGGCTTCTTCCCGGCCATGAACTCCTGTTGGCTTCGCGGTTAATTTCCATGCCTCGGATAATAGAGACCGATCACGTTGGCAACACCGTGTGGGAGGTCCTCGACGGGCATGAAGTGGTTTTCTTAGAATCCTGTTTCCCCATTCTTCGTATAGGTTTTACCGATCAGATGTCCCACCGTCCCCTCTTGGACAGCGCATGTTATCGGGCCATGCAAGTCGCAAGCAATGACACTACCCTTCAGGCGGCCGCACTAGAACGACTGACTCAACTTGGCTCCGACGCGGGACCGGCGGCACGTGCTCTGACTGAGTTATTGAAAATCCCGGACACCACAATGCGATTAAGGGCGCGCAACATCCTGATTCAGATAGGCGCACCTTGTCTCCCTGTGGTCATCCCATTACTGAGACACCAGGATCCAATGACTCGCTCAGTGGCGGCCTCTATCCTTGGCGCATGTGGGAAGCAATCCCTAACTGCAGCTCCCCACTTGGCCTCCCTCTTAAAGGACGATGTCCTGTCTGTCCGATTGGCTGCAGCGTCGGCGCTCGTGAAGCTTGACAAAGTTACGGATGACGTTGTCGCGACTCTAGAAGATCTGTTAATAGCTGGACCTTCTGAGATTCGCTGGAATGCGGTCGGGACTCTTGCACGTGCGGGGCCCAGAGCGCGCGGCTCAATACCGTTGGTTATCAAAGTCCTAAAAGCTTCCGATCTGCAGACTCAGCTAGCAGCAGCTTACGCAATTGGCGATCTTCGCGACGTGACTCCATCAGCAATAGCGGCACTAATAGAAGCGTGTCAGCGCGGCCGGCCTAGGAAGCTTCGATACGCAGCAACTCATTCTTTGGGCCAGATTGGTCCGGGGGCTAAGGATGCCCTGCCATCCCTTCTAAGTATCCTTGACGAAGAACCCACTAGCAGCGATGTCGAACTCCGCGATCTGCGCCGTGTAGCTTTGGAGGCCCTAACCCAGATCAGACCTGGTGACGCCTCCCTCGTGCCCCGTCTAATATGTGCCCTCACGACTTTCAAAGATCCCGTCGTCGTCGCTGCAGCCTTGAAAGGCTTGGCTGACTTGGGAGCAATTGCCGCTCCCGCAATTCCGGTCATTGAAGAAATCAAGCGCGCTGCCTCACCAGAAATCCGAAGAGTGGCCGACCAGACACTGCAAAGCATAAACACCAGTATTGCAAGGAAGAGAAAGTCCCAATGAGATACAATATCGTCAGAAGCTGTGTTCGATCACGTCGAGTTAGTCATTTCACTCGTCCTTCGTTCATCCCGCATGTTGAGCATCTCGAACAACGCATTACCCCTGACGTCGTCTGGACCGGCAAAGGTCCAGATAACGAGTGGGGCACTCCAGCAAACTGGAACGACACGACCGATGATACGATTCACCGGGTACCAACGAAGACGGACTTGGCTATTTTCAATTCACAAGCGAAGGGGAAACAATGTGCCATCCCCTTCTCCTACACTTGCGGCGGCCTAGACGTTGGGGCGACTTACAACGGCGAGCTTACTATAGCCAAGGGCGCCACTCTAACACTCCAGGGAGCGGGAGGAAGATCATTCATCGGCGGTAGTGTAATAGACGGTGATGGCAACATCATGTTTAGGACTAATCTCTTGTTTCTAGGAGGCGCGATCGCCCAGGGAGGGCTTCTATCTTTCGAGGGAACCAAGGGGGACCCACTCGAATTTGCTATCCGCGACGGTGGTGTTGGCAAGCACCCGTCGCTGAATCGGAATGTGTCTATCAATGCATTTACCAAAGTCTACTGGGGTAAGAATGTAGATGTAGGTGATGGAGCCCACATTACTAATGGTGGCACGTTTTATCTGGACAACGGCGCCACGATTGGACCAAACGACAAGGCATGGCTCACAAATAAGAATCAGATAACTCTACTATGGAGCGGTGTTCAATCCACTGCAACCCTTGCAATCGCATTCAATAACAGCGGTACGGTAAACATTGATACTAAGAGTACCCTAGAGATCACAAATGGCGGAAGCAGCGGAAAAAGCAGTTTTATGATCGGCGCAGGGTCTTCCATAAAGTTCCGTTCACCGCGGGGCCGGCCCTACGGTTGGTGGAATGGCACCACTTTCACAGGCGACGGCGCGGTAGTGGTAGCTGGCTCTGTGAACGTCCCTGGGGCCGCTGTTGTGACTGCGACGACATTGAGTATCGAGTACGGTGCTCTCAGCCTGGGCGAGGTGTTCCCGGGGCAGAAACCACATCCTGCCTCGCTGACGGTCTCAAAGAATTTTAATTGGTTGGGGGGTGCGATAACGACGGAGGGCACGCTAACGATAGCGAAGGGCGCCCAAGGAGTGATCCAGGACAAGTATCAGAGCCTGATGTTGGACAACGCAGGCATAGACAATTATGGCTCCACCTCGATCCTTGGCAACATCCAGTTTAAGAGAGTGGCCGGTATCGAAAATTACGGTATACTTGACAGCCTACGTGGTACGTACTGGGGACAGGGACTGATCAACAATAATCCTGGAGGGCAATACTACAGGCGTTTGTCGCTCTTTGGACATACCCAGACGGTTGGCGGGGCTATTGATTTCAGCAATAGCGGTGAAGCAGTGTTTGAAAGCGGGCAGGAATGGGGACATTATATCCAATCCGGTGGAAGCACGGAAGTCGATGCTGGCGCGCAATTGCAAGTAGATAATCCGATGGACATGGAATCCGGTGTCTTGACGGGGGCGGGGCAAATTGCCGGAGATCTGAAAAATGTCAATGGAACGTTTATTCCGGGCAGCAATGGGGGGCCCGGGATCTTTGGCATTACTGGGAATTACACTCAGACAAACGGGGCGCTCAATATTGTCGTGAACGGGACGACGGCGGGAACCGGCTATAGCCAGGTGAACATAACAGGCGGTCAGGCCAAGCTTGGTGGCTGGCTGAACGTTAACATGACGAATTGTCCCTTAGCGCAGGGTGAGACGTTTCAAATCATGAAATGTGCTAGCTGGGACGGCAGCTATTTTCAAAATGTGAACATTACCGGTCGGCAGGGATACATAATAACCGTAAATTATGACCCACAGGACGTGACGTTGGTCGTGAACGCGCCCGATTCCTCGTCACCGACGGTCACCGGAATCTCTCCGAACTCGGGACCGACGGGCGGGGGAACGCTGGTTACGATAACGGGAACACACCTTACGCCTCTGAGCGGAGTTGAGTTTGGCAACGCATGGGCGAACCACTTTGGATCGCTATCGTCAACGTCGATACAGGTGTATTCCCCGGCCCATTTCGCCCAGACAGTAGATGTAGTTGTGGTGACCCAGAATGGCGGTTCTCAAATCTCGAGCAACGACCAGTACACCTACACCGCCTCGGCGGCGCCCACTGTGACGGGAATCTCACCGTCGTCTGGCCCCGTGACGGGCGGCACGTCTGTGACCATTACGGGAACGAGTTTCACGGGCGCCAGCACGGTGTTCTTCGGGGCCACGGCAGCTACGAGTTTCAGCGTGAATTCTGACACCCAGATTACAGCCACTGCGCCCGCGGGATCGGCTGGAACAGTAGACGTAACCGTGACAACCCCGACAGGGACATCAGCAACGGCGAGCGCAGATCATTACACTTACACGACTCTGCCGATTCCGACCGTTTCGGGAGTAACCCCCGCCACGGGGCCGACGGGCGGCGGCACAATCGTGACTGTGACGGGAACGAATTTTGCCGGGACCAGCAGCGTCAATTTTGGGACTTTGCCGGCTATATCGTTTACCGTGAATTCGGCGACGCAAATCACGGCCACTTCACCGCCCCACTGGGCAGGGACGGTCGACATCACGGTAAGTACAGGGGGTGGAACGTCGGCAACCGGCTCTTCGGATCGGTTCAGTTTCACGACGTCGACGGTGCCGACGGTTACCGGCGTTTCGCCGAGTTCAGGGTCGGCAAGCGGCGGCACGGTCGTGCAAATTACCGGCACATACCTTACCGGCGCCGGCGAAGTGGTGTTTGGCACGATCACGTCTTCAAATTTCACGGTGAACTCCAGCGGCCTCATCACCGCGGTTGCGCCCCCGAACCTCGTGGGAACCGTGGACATCACGATCGTGACGCCGACCGGGACTTCCGCCGTCTCAGCTGCGGACCAGTTCACCTATACGGCAGCGTCCGTTCCGACGGTGACGGGAATTAGCCCTACTTCCGGCCCCACTTCCGGGGGAACAGTAGTAACCATCACGGGGACCAACTTTACAGGCGCGTCAGGAGTGCAATTTGGTTCCACGGCCGCATCGCAGTTTACTATCTATTCAAGCATGCAGATCGTTGCTACGTCCCCCGCTGAGGCAGCTGGCACGATCGATATTACCGTGACCACGCCTGGCGCAACGTCGGCGACTTCGTCTGCCGATCATTTCACCTACAGCGCGGGCCCCGCCCCATCAGTCAGCAGCGTAACACCATCGTCTGGCCCAGGCGCGGGCGGCACCAGTGTGATTGTCGTCGGCAGCAACTTCAGCGGCGCAACCAACGTCTCATTCGGGGGGTTACCAGCGGCATCGTTCGTTGTCAACACCCCGAACCAGATCACGGCCACCTCGCCGGCGCATGCGGCTGGGGTCGTTGACGTCCAGGTGACGACCGCTGCCGGAAGTTCCAGCCAGGTCGCGGCCGACCACTTTACGTACACGACGTCGATCCCGCCGGCGATTACCGGCATTAGCCCCACATCCGGTCCTACTTCGGGCGGGACGCATGTCAATATCAGCGGCAGTGGCTTTACGGGCGCCACGACCGTGCAATTCGGCAGCCTGTACGCCGCTTCTTTCACGGTCTATTCCGATGGGCAAATCGTTGCTGTCTCACCGGCAGAGCAAGCCGGTACGGTGGACGTCACGGTTACCACGGCCAGCGGGACTTCGGCCTTGGGAAGCGCGGACCGCTTCACCTTTACAGCCGCTGCTGTTCCGACCATCACGTTCATTGCCCCCATTTCAGGGCCGACCCTCGGCGGCACACCGGTGGCAATCGTGGGCACGAACTTCACGGGGGCTTTTGCCCTCGTCTTTGGCCGCACGCCGGCCACCAGGTTTATCGTCAATTCGAGCACGTCCATCACGGCGATCTCACCGCCCCATACACAGGGAACCGTAGACATCCAGGTAGCAACACCCAGCGGCGTTTCCAGTCTCTCCGCAGCGGACCAGTTTACGTACAACTCTGGTTCGGCCGGTTTCATTTCTCACAACAGCACAGGCTCCGGCAGCACGTCGGGCGGCACAACGGTCACCCTCAGGGGCGGTGGCTTTACCGGCACAAGCGGCGTTTCCTTCGGAAACGTGCCCGCCAGCAGTTTCATCGTCTACTCCGACACAGTTGTTGTCGCTACTTCACCTCCGGAAAGTTCCGGCACCGTCGATATCACTGTGACCGGCCCCAATGGCACGTCGAGCACCTCCAGCGCCGATCAGTTCACGTATACGAGTGCCACTGCGCCCAGTGTAAGCGCGGTCGCGCTATCATCAGGGACCACAGCGGGCGGGACCGTTGTGGCGATCACCGGAAGCCATTTCAGCGGCGCGACGAGCGTGTCCTTCGGCAGCCTGCGGGCAGCCGGCTTCACGGTCTATTCTGATACGGCCATCATCGCCACATCGCCGCTGGAAGCGGCCGGGACGGTTGACATCACGGTGACGACGCTGGCCGGGACATCCTCGACATCCTCGGCCGACCATTTCACGTTCACCAACGTCACCGGCTCCGCGCCCACCGTGACCGCGGTCAGCCCGAACAGCGGCAGCACGGCCGGCGGCATGAGCGTGATCATCACCGGCACGAATTTCGCCGGCACTACAGGCGTGTCGTTCGGCACGACGGCGGCCACCAGCTTCATCGTCAACAGCGCCGGTCAGATCACCGCCACGGCGCCGGCCAAAGCGGCCGGGACGTACGACATCACCGTCACCACCAATAACGGGACCTCGTCGACGTCAAGCGCCGACCAGTTCACCTATGTCAGCACGCCGGCCCCGGCCGTGACCAGCCTCAGTCCGTCCACCGGCACCACGGCCGGCGGGACCAGTGTCGTCATCACCGGCACGAACTTCAGCGGCGCGACGGCGGTGTCGTTCGGTTCCTACGCCGCCACAACGTTTAGCGTCAATTCCTCGACCCAGATCACGGCGACGGCGCCGCCCCAGGCTGCGGGCGTGGTCGACGTGCTGGTGACCACGCCGAGCGGCATTTCCGCCGCCGTAAGCGGCGATCACTTTACTTACACGGCCGCAGGCTTGCCGGCCATTACCAGCCTCAGTCCAACTTCCGGCAGCACGGCCGGCGGCACCTCGGTCACCATTACGGGGAGCGGCTTCACAGGAGCGACCGGCGTCACGTTCGACAGCGCCCCGGCCGCCGGCTTCACAGTCAACTCCGACACCTCCATCACGGCAACCACGCCGCCCTACGCGGCCGGCACCTTCAACGTGACCGTGACGACGTTCAGCGGCACGTCGGCGCTCGTCAACGGGGACCGGTTCACCTTCACGCTGGCCGCCACGCCGTCGATAACCAGCCTGGGCACCACTTCGGGCACAACGGCCGGGGGCACGTCGGTGACCATCACCGGCAGCGCCTTCACCGGCGCCGGCAGCGTCTACTTCGGCGCCGTCGCGGCGGCGAGCTTCACGGTGAACTCCGATACCTCCATCACGGCAACGTCGCCGCCGGAAGCCGCGGGCACGGTGGCGGTCACAGTAACGACGCCGAGCGGCACCTCGGCTTCCGGCTCCGGCAATCAATTCACCTACACCGCCGCCAGCGCGCCCTCGGTGACCTCGGTCAGCCCGAACACCGGCACGACGGGCGGGGGCACTTCGATTACCATCACCGGCAGCGGCTTCACGGGCGCCACGGGCGTATCGTTCGGCACCTTCGCCGCCATCGGCTTCAGCGTGTCGTCCGATACGCAGATTATCGCCACGGCGCCGCCGCAGGCGGCCGCGACCGTCGACATAACCGTGACCACCTATGCCGGCACGTCGAGCACGTCGGCGAACGATCATTACGTCTACACCGCGGCGGCGGCGCCGGCGGTGACCAGCATCTCGCTCAATGCCGGCAGCACCGCGGGCGGGGCGGTCGTGGCCATTCTCGGCAGCGGCTTTACCGGCGCCAGCACAGTCAACTTCGGCAGCAGCGCCGCCACGACCTTCACGATTGTCTCCGATAACGCGATCATCGCCACCGCGCCTGGCTTATCCGCAGGCACCTTTGACATCACCGTCGTCACACCCAGCGGCACGTCGTCCACGTCGAGTGCCGATCAGTTCACGGCGTCCAGCGCGGTCGTGCCCGCCGTGACCAGCCTGGACACGACTTCCGGCAGCACGGCCGGCGGCACTGCCCTGACGATCACCGGCAGCGGCTTCACCGGCGCCAGCCAGGTCCTGTTCGGCAGCGTGCCCGCGGTCAGCTTCGTCGTGAACTCCGACACGTTGATCACCGCCGTCGCGCCGTCGCAGACCACGGTCACGACCGACGTTACGGTCATCGCGCCCGGCGGCACGTCGTCGCTGGCAACCGGCGACCGCTTCAGCTATACCCAGGCCGCCACCCCGGCGGTCACCAGCCTCGACACGACTTCCGGCAGCACGGCTGGCGGCACGGTTATTACGGTCACGGGCACCAACTTCACCGGCGCCAGCAGCGTGATGTTCGGCGCCACCCCGGCGGCCTCCTACACCTTCATCTCCGACACACAGATCGTGGCCACGGCGCCGCCGCTGGCGGCCGGCACCGTGGATATCACCATCACCACCCCAACCGGCACCTCGGCGTCCGGCACGTCCGACCAGTTTACCTACACGGCGGCCGCCTTGCCGTCCGTGACGGGCGTTGCGCCGGCCTCGGGCACGAGCGCGGGCGGCGCCATCGTCGTCATTACCGGCAGTAGTTTTACCGGCGCGACCGGAGTGAATTTCGGCAGCACGGCGGCCGCCGTCTTCAATGTCGATTCCGACACGCAAATCACGGTCACGGCGCCTCCGCTGGCGGCCGGCACCGTGGACATTACCGTGGTCACCAATGCCGGGACATCGTCGACCGGCTCGGCCGACCACTTCACCGTGTCCGCCGCCACCGTCCCGGCCGTGACCGCCATCGCGCCCACGTCCGGATCGGCAGCCGGCGGCACGGTGGTGACGGTTACCGGAAGCAACTTCACCGGCGCGACAGGCGTTTCCTTTGACTCGACGGCAGCCACCTGGTTCACCATTAACTCCGACGGCTCCCTCACCGCGATGGCGCCGTCCGGGACGGCGGGCACGGTCGATGTAAAAGTCACGACTGTAAGCGGAACGTCCGGCACATCTTCGGCCGACCAGTTTACCTACAGCTCGGTTGCGACGCCGACGGTGACGGCGCTGTCGGGGAGCTCGGGAACCACGGCCGGCGGCGCGGTCATTACGATTACCGGCACGGGCTTCACGAGCGCGGTCAATGTGATGTTCGGCAACTATTCCGCGGCGAATTTCGCGATCAACTCCGACACACAAATCACCGCCGTGGTCCCGCCCCAGGCGGCGGGCACGGTCGACGTGCAGGTGACCAACTATACCGGCACGTCCGCGGCCGGCAGCGCCGACCACTTCACTTACAGCAACGCCATCGCCCCGACGGTGACGGCGCTATCCACCAATAACGGCCCGCTGGCGGGCGGCACCATCATCACCGTCACCGGCACCAATTTCACGGGCGCCACGGGAGTGTCGTTCGGCGCCAGCGCCGCCACGTCGTTCGTGATCTACTCGGACACTGCCATTGTGGCGACCGCCCCGGCCGGGAGCGCGGGGACCATCGACGTGACCGTGACCACGTACAGCGCGACGTCCGGCACCTCCTCGGCCGATCAATTCTCCTACCTGACGGTTCCGGCCATCACCGCCAGCGTCAGTCCTGGTAACGGCTCTACCAGCGGCGGAACCGGAGTCACGATCACGGGCACCAGTTTCCTCGGCACGACGGGGGTCACTTTCGGGGGCGTTGCCGCCAGCTCATTCACCATCGTGTCGAATACATCCATCACCGCCACCTCGCCCGCCCACTCGGGTGGGCCTGTGGATATCCGCGTCACCAATGCCTACGGCACTTCAGCCCTCACGGTGTACGACAGCTTCTCGTACGGCGGCACCGGCGGCGGCAATGCCCAGGGCGGCAGCGGCGCGGTCGTATACTCGCCGGTGCAGATCCGCACGGCCTATGGCATCAGCAGCCTTTCGCTCGACGGCGCGGGCCAGACGATCGCCATTGTGGACGCCTACGATAATCCAAGCATCTTCCAGGCCCTCGACCTGTTTGACAATAAGTTCGGGATAGCCACGAGCGGACCGTCGCTCTACCAGCAGTATGGCGCGGCCAATACCTTCCTGACGGTGCTCAACCAGAACGGCCAGGCCACGCCGCTGCCGGCCGTCGATCCGAGCGGCTCGGGCACGGCCAACTGGGAGATGGAGACGTCGCTGGACGTGGAATGGGCGCATGCGGTTGCCCCGGCGGCGCACATCGTGCTCGTCGAAGCCAACAGCCAGTTGATCGGCGACCTGATGGGGAGCGTGGCCACGGCGGCAGGCCGGCCGGGCGTGTCGGTGGTGTCCATGAGCTGGGGCTTCCCCGAGGGGATGAGCATCTTCCAGAGCGACGAGGCGGCCTTCGACGGCATCTTCAACAAGCCGGGCGTGACCTTCGTGGCCAGCACGGGCGACTTCGGCACGGCGGATCCGGAGTATCCGGCTTTCTCGCCCAACGTGCTGGCCGTGGGCGGCACCAGCCTGACGCTGAATGCGGACAATTCGTACAAGAGCGAGATCGGCTGGGGTTATTACTCGACAGCCGCCGGCACGTTCATCGGCACGGGCGGCGGGCTGAGCCAGTACGAAGCCGAGCCGGCCTACCAGCGCGGCGTGCAGAGCAGCGGCAGCCGCAGCACCCCGGACGTGTCCCTGGTCGCCGACCCGAACACCGGCGCCTGGATCGCCGATCCGTATAACCTGCCGGCCAGCAATCCGTTCGAGGAGGTCGGCGGCACCAGCCTGTCCGCGCCGAGCTGGGCCGGGCTCATCGTCCTGGTGAACCAGGGCCGGGCCCTGGCCGGTCAGCGGTCGCTCAACAGCAGCGGGCCGACGGAGGTTCAGCAAGACCTCTACCATCTGTCGCAGAGCGATTACCATGTCATCACGAGCGGCACGAACGGCGGTTACAACGCGGCGGCCGGCTACAACCTGGTGACCGGCCTGGGAACGCCCCTGGCCGGCCTCCTGGTGCCCGACCTGGTAGCGGGCAACTTCCCGGCGACCGGCCAGGTGCCGGCGATCAATGGCAATCTCAATACGAATCCCGGCTGGAACAGCAGCAGTGCCGCCGGGCTGGCGAACGTGTTCACCGTCTTCAGCTCGTTCCGGATGGCGAGCCCGGCATTCGGCCAGACTGCCGGCGCAGCCATTGCGCCGGCCTTACCACAAATGGCGACGCCGGCCCTGGACGCCGACGCCTTGGCGGCGCCGAAGGCCGCCGCAGCTCTCCAGGGGCCGGATTCCCAGGTTGGACTCCTGTCTACCGCTGTGGCGCCGGAATTGGCTGCTGCGTTCGGGGTCGCGGAGCAAGGCTGGCTCAGGGAAATTGTCCGGAGTGGTCCGAGTCCGCTCAGAGCCTTGGCCGATCCAGCTGCGGCGGCGTTCACGAGCGCAGACGAGATGCCGTTGGCTTTGCCGGAGCACGAGGAATTCGGATCGACGCCGGCGGGAGCGCTCCGTTTGCTGCGCGCCGCGGAGACGCGCGATGAAACAGCCGGCATCGACTGGCTGTTTACCGCGGCGGAACTGCGCTCATCCGCGGATGACTGGGCCGGCGACTTGCTTCGTTGCCTGAGTTATTGAGCTTCCGGAAGCTAAATACCCCGTGCGTGGCCGGGGCGTTGACATGGCGTCATCGCTCTCTTAACCTTAGAAGCTGAACTCCGCGCGCAGGAAAAGTCCCTGGTCGTAAAGAGTGCCGAATGACAGGTCGTCGTTGCCGCGGCCGAATTGCCACCACATCTCATACTGGTAGCCGATCAGGAAACGGCAATGGTTCCAGTTCGGCACGTCGTAGCTCAGGCCGGCCTGGGCAGCAAGTGACGGGGTGCCCACGCCGCCGGCAACTCGAGTCTGCGTGAAGCCTGGTGATTCCAGAAATGTCTCCTTGAACGTCTGGTGCACGCGCCCGTACAGCCCGGCCCCCTCGGCTCGGCCGAACAGCGTGAGCCCTGGCACCCAGAGCTTGCGCCCCACCTCGAGTACCCCATGCACGCCAATATACCAGTTGCCGACTGCTTCGCTTTGCGAAAGACGCGTGAACGGAGCCGTGCCGAACGGCGTCTCCTGAATCGTCACGGGATTGCGGAACGTGACCTGCGAATCGAAGTAAGCCGTCGCGTAGCGCAGACCGACGGCCGTGCGCATCTCCCAGTTGGGCCCGAGGGAGAATTCCCTTGTCCCGAAATCCAGATCGACGAAGTTGACGTCCAGACGGCCTTTCTGAGCGGCTGGGCCCAGCTCAGCGACCACAACCGTATCCGAGCCAGTCGTGTCCAGGAAACGGTAGCTGAGCCGCAATTCGCCGAAACCGTCCGGGAAGCGATAACCCAATTCGAAGCGCGGCGTCACCGTCGCGTTTAGCCGATTGCCTGGAAATTTGACGATATCGCCGGTGATCGGCATGCCGGCGCCTGGCGGCAGACCCACCGCCGAACTGGGAGACGCTCCTGACGTTTGCGCCAGGGTAACCATTCCACCCACGAGTTCATTCCGCAGGTGACTCCAGACAACGCTCGATTCCACGTTGACGAAAATGCCTGGCGGCGCCGCCTCGGGCCGCTCGAGCAGCGGGCTGGCAATCCATCCTTCGTCAATGTCCGAGTAATTTGGCGGCGGAGGAAGCACGTAAGCAGGCGGACGGTCAGGAGTCGGGGAGACCATTTGCGCGCCGGCGCTGGGGACGGCCACCGGTGCATCACCTGCCCAGCAGTGCGGCACGGCGCAGAACAGCACAAGACCCGCCAGGCCGGCGGCGACAAGCCAGATCTTATGCTTCATGGACAGCCTCCCGCTCCTACGACGCGCATCCAGCAATTGCTTCGATTGCTTCTACTCTATTCCTGGCCACTGACGACATCTTCACCGAACTGGTCCAAACTGCCTGATGTCAGGCACCGGCGCCATTTCCTGCTGTTGGCCGATCTGAAACAAGTCGTCGGTCTGCAGCAAATTGGCGACATCATTGACCGCCGTCCACTGCGCGCCGAGGGCCGTGACGTAAGCAGCGATATATCCCGTCAATGTCTGCTGCGCCGTAACCAGGTCGCCAAAGCCGACGGCGGTGGGATCCGACTCACGTCGCGCCCGCAGACTCCGGTAGGCCCGTATTTGATCGCGGATCTGCTGCATGGCAATGTCCACGTTTTCGCGGGCCGTCTCATAGCGGTTGTAGGCATCGGCGAGCGTAGTAGTTAGCGTGTTGCGCGATTGATCGGGGCCGGCCTGCGCCTGGGCAAGCTGCCCCTCGGCTAGCTTGATGTTCCCCCGGTTCTGATCGAAGATCGGCACGGGGATGCCGAACGACAGGCTGTGCACGATCTTGTTGGGCGGCGCGGTGTAGTCTTTTTGCACGAGGGCATTGATGGTCACGTCGGGGACGGGCGTGACCCTGGCGAATTCCAGATTGAAGCGCGCTTTTTGAATCGAGTTGTAGGCCGTAAGCACGTCGGTATGGCCGGCGAGGACGCGATTCAGCACGTCGTTGTAATCGAAAACGGGCACCGGCATGTCCACCCGGCCCGTGAGCTCCGTGGGCGGCATATCGCGCAGGCCGAGCGTCGCAGCCAGTTGCTTCCAGGAGGCCAGGTACTGGTTCTGGGATTGCACGAGGTTGAAGCGCGCCTGGATGGCAAGCGGTCGAAGCTGCATGGGCTCATACGCCGCCGACTGAGCAAACTCCACCAGATCGACCTGCACGCGATAGATTTCATTGGTGAACTGGTACAGGGCGTCATTGATCTTGACCCCCTCCAGAGCGACGAGCACGGCAAAGTAGTTCGTCCGCACCTGGTAAGCCAGGTCGCTGTAAGCGCGCTTGAGGGCGAGCCGGGCGTTTAACAGATCCATCATGGAGGCCGCCTGCTGGAGCTTGAGCTTGTTGCCGGTTTTGACGACCTGGTTGAAACCGAACCCTTCATAGCCGCCCGGTCCAGTGCCGACCGTATCTTGCTCGAAGAAGACGCTGGGGTTCGGATAAGCGCCGGCCTGCTTGACCGCGCCCTTGGCGGCTTCCACGGCGGCTTCGGCGCTCTTGATGGCCGGACTGTAGACGGCGGCCAGGCGCTGGAGGTCAGCCAGAGTCATGGGCCGGCCTTCCGGTCCCAGGGCCGGCGGTCGCAGCCGCGGCACCGCCGGCAGCGGCGCGTACAGCTCCGCAAGAATGCGCTTCTTTTCCGCGGGATCTTCCGAAAACTTGATCGGCGGCGCCTCGGCCCCCGGCAGTCCGGGCGGGATTTTGAGCCGATCGGGAGACTTCTTCACCGGTTGCTGAAAAACGGTTGCTTGCAGCGCCGTTGCCTGACTTCTCTCGGCGCCCGGAATCTGCTTGGGCGTCGACGAGGACTGAGGTTGCGATGCCGCTGGCTTGACTGCGGGCGTGGCGGGCGCTGGATCGTAAGCCGGGTGAATATCGACCTGATCGACCAGAGCGGCCATGTCCTGAACTTCGCGGTCAATCCCCCTACCCCAAAAGGAACAGCAGCCGCAAGCGAGAGGCAGTGCAAGAAGCCAGGGAGAAAGTTGCCGCCATTGCATCATCTTCTGCCTTCAGCCCAGATTTTCCAAGGAACCGTGTTGCCGATACCGTTGCTGCCGCTACTTGCCTGGAACCGCCAGTTTGCTCAGCGCGTACCCCGGCCGCGCAAGCTCTTCCATTAATATCGGTAGTGACGGATGGGACGTGCATGAAATACGCACTTCTTACAATTGGCTTAAAGTTTATCGTAAGAGCAAACTATCTACGTCGCTCCTGTGCCCGCCAGGTTCTTTGAGCCGGCCATCGGGTCATAAAACGGCGACCAAACAAGGTCGGAAGGCGCTCTGGCTTCGCCGGTTTGTGCGCAGTCGCTCTGTCCATCATGGATTGATGTGTAGCGGAACTCATCACCAACCTCATGGCCCGGCCAAGCCCCGTGGCCATTGGCAAACTGGGCCCCTAGAACTTCAGTTTTTGTTCGCGTTTTTCTTCGGAACCCGCGAGGATCAACCGGTGCTGCTTCGTTCAAGAGCAATCTGCCGGCTCAGCCGGATTTTTTCAGAAATTCTCCAAGACCGCCATAGACCGCCAAGCGATTTGGCGGACGGATTAATGAGAAATTCCTCATCCGGGCAAAACGGCTCATTGGACAGAAAAGCGGGTATTCCGATCCCTGGCCGGGGATTTCAAGGGGCGGCAGCCTCTTGCATGGCAAACTTGCCATTAATGAATTCATAACCTAAATTGCAGCAAGGCTTTCCATCGCAAGACATGTTTGCCACCCGTGGCCACGAACTTGGCAAACTGGCAAACTAGTGAACAACGACTATCCGTCAATCTACCAGAGCACTAGAATTGTCGGAGAAAAGCACCGAAAATGGAATACTTGGGGATTATCATTCTGGCAGCAACCCTGCTCCCGGTCTTTGGCCTTGCCGTCTGGCTGCTCACCAAAGGTCAGAAGCGCGATAGAAGCTACGAGAACCGGGATTCCACGATCCGGCCTTACTGACCGTATGCGTCAGCAAGTCGAGAACAAGCCTCTCTGCAAACAAATCGCCATCGTTATAATACTCTCCGCCCCACGGTTACCTCATGGGGTGACCGAACGATATGCCTGCCGCGGGCAGTTTCACTTAACTCTGGCGAGGCCTTTCTCATGAATCGGCCAGTTCGCATTGGCGCCGTCAACTATCTGAACACCAAGCCGCTGATCCACGATCTCGAGACGCTCGCCCCCGACGCCGAGCTGGTCCTGGATGTGCCCGGGCGCCTGGCGGACCTGCTCGCGGATGCGAAGCTGGACGTGGCACTCATTCCCGTGATCGAGTATTTTCGCGCCGGTTGTTACTCGATTGTGCCGAACATCGCCATCGCATCGCGCGGGCCGGTGCTGAGCGTAACGCTTTTCAGCCGCGTGCCGTGCGGCAATATTCGGCGGGTTGCCCTCGACGAGGGTTCGCGCACCAGCGCCGCCCTGTGCCAGATCCTGCTGCGCAAACGTTATGGCGTTTCACCCGAGGTGAGATCGCTGCCCCTGGAGCGGACGGCCGAGGAGGCGGATGCCGATGCGGTGCTGCTGATCGGGGACCGGGCCATGCGGGCTTGCTTGCCGGGCTTCGCGCACGCGTTCGACCTGGGGCAGGAGTGGTTTGATTGGACTGGTTTGCCGTTCGTCTATGCCTTCTGGGCGGTGCGCGCCGGGGCGGATCTGGGCGCCGTGGACGCGGCGCTGGAGGAAGCGAAACGCCGCGGCTGCGCGCACATTGGCGCCATCGCGCATCGCGAGGCGCCGCGGCTGGGGCTGGACGCCGGCTTTTGCCGCCGCTACCTGGCGAATATCATTCACTTTGATCTGGGCCCGCGCGAACAGGCGGGGCTGCATCATTATTACATGCTGGCCTGCGAGCTCGGCCTGGCCAGGCGAGGAGTGAGCCTTGAATTCTACGGTCACGGACATCTTGCACAAAGCCATTGACGGCGAGCGCTTGACGTTCGACGAAGGCGTGGCCCTGTTTGCCTGTCGCGACTTCATGGCGCTGGGGCGGGCTGCGGATGCGGTGTGCCGCCGGCTGCACCCGGAGCCGTATCGCACTTACAACATCGACCGCAACGTCAACTACACCAACATCTGCGCCGCCGTCTGCGACTTCTGCGCTTTCTATCGCAAGAGCACCGCTGCCGATGCCTACGTGCTGCCGCGCGAGACGCTGTATCAGAAGATCGAAGAGACCATTGCCCTGGGCGGCAATCAGATCCTCATGCAGGGCGGCCTGCATCCGACCCTCAAGCTGGAGTGGTACGAAGAACTGCTCCGCGACCTGAAGGCGCGCTATCCGCAGGTTAACCTGCACGCCTTCAGCCCGCCGGAACTCTGGTTCTTCCACAAATTGAACAAGTTGCCTTTGCGCGAGGTGCTGGCCCGGCTCAAGGACGCCGGCATGGGCAGCCTGCCGGGCGGCGGCGGCGAGATCCTCGTGGACCGGGTGCGCCAGGCGATGACCGTCAACAAATGCTTGACCGATGAGTGGCTCGAGGTGCATCGCGTCTGGCACGAACTCGGCGGCCGCTCAACGTGTACCATGATGTTCGGCCACATTGAGACGCTGGCCGAGCGCATTGAAACGCTCGAGCGCCTGCGCCAACTGCAAGACGAGACCGGCGGCTTCACCGCCTTCATTTGCTGGACGTTCCAGCCGGAACACACCGACATGGCCCATGTGCCGCCCGCAGGAGCTCATGAATATTTGAAAACGCAAGCCATCGCCCGGCTGTACCTCGACAATATCCCGAACATTCAATCTTCCTGGGTGACGCAGGGACCGAAAATCGGTCAACTGGCGCTGTTTTTCGGCGCCAATGACATGGGCAGTTTGATGATCGAGGAAAACGTGGTCGCCTCGGCGGGCACGGTGTACTACCTGACCCTGGAGCAGATCAAAAATGCCATTCGCGAGGCCGGCTACATCCCACGGCAGCGAAATGTGTTCTATGAATACATAGATGGCCATGATTCAAGTCCAGAACTTGACGAAGTCCTTTCGTGATCTGCGCCGCGGGCAAGTGCTGGCGGTGGATGATATTTGCTTTGAGGCGAAGGCCGGCGAGGTGTTTGGCTTGCTCGGGCCCAACGGCGCCGGCAAGACCACCGCCATGCGCATCCTGTGCACGGTCCTGAGACCGACGGGCGGCACGGCGCGCGTGGCCGGCTTCGATGTGCTGACGGAAGCCAGCGCCGTGCGGCGGCACATCGGCTTTCTTTCGGCCAACACCGCCATCTACGATCGCATGTCGGCCTGGGAACTGGTGGAATATTTCGGCTTGCTCTATGGAATGGAGCGCGCGGTACTCCGCCAGCGCATGGAGTACGTGTTCGCCACTCTAAAGATGAATGAATTTCGCGACGTGCTCGGCGCCAAGATGAGCACGGGCATGAAGCAGAAGGTGTCCATCGCGCGGGCCATCGTCCACGATCCGCCAGTGCTCATTTTTGACGAACCGACGGCGGGGCTCGATGTCCTGGTAGCGCGGGCGGTCATGCAAAACATCGCTCACCTCCGCGAACTGGGCAAGTGCATTCTTTTCTCCACGCACATCATGCGCGAAGTGGAGAAACTATGCGATCGCGTGGCCGTTGTCAGCCAGGGAAGGATTCAGGCATGCGGGACGCTTCCAGAGCTGCGCGAGCGCTACAAGCAGGATGACCTCGAGGAACTTTTCTTCCAACTGGTGTCCTGAAGGAGCAGCTCCCCCGGATCCCGGCTCACCGATTGGCAATGGTGGGACTCAATAAAGAAGGGCTTGCGGCCTGGTAAGGCTGCAAGCCCTGTTGCGTGCCAAAAAGCAAAGATTAGAAGCCGGGGCCGCCGTTGGCGCCGCCGAAGCCGGCAAAGGTACCACCGAAGCCGAAGCCACCGGGGTTTACGGTGAAGCCGGCGCCGCCAAAGCCGCCGAAGCCGCCGCCACCGATGCCGCCGCCACCGATGCCGCCGCCGCCAAAGCCGCTGCCGCCAAAGCTGCCGCCGCCAAAGCTACCGCCGCCGAAACTACCACCGCCGAAACTGCCGCCGCCGAAGCTGCCGCCGCCGCCAAAGCTGCCGCCGCCAAAGCTGCCACCACCGCCGAAGCTACCGCCGCCGCCAAAGCCGTTGTTGCCGCCGATCTGCTGGGGCAGGATGTCATAGACGAACTCGGGCAGGATCGAGCCATTGTTCAACGGCCCGATGGGCGGCTTGTTCGGCATTAGGGGCACTTTTTGGGCGACGACAAAAGTAGTTACTGTAGGTGGTGTTCCGGGAGTCGTGATATTGATAACCTGGTTCGGCGGCCGCTGGCTCAACGGCGGGCCGCGCAACTGGAACTGCGCGGAAACGACAGTCGTGCAGACCAGGATGCCCACAACAAGCATGGGCCAGCGCCCCTTACGAAAAATCGGCGTGTACGAGAACATGAAACACTCCTTGGTGAAAATACGATTCGCCCAAACGTTCCCGGCCCAACATCCAACGCCAGCGCTACCCTGGCACCATTTTCCTTCCCGCAACAACCGCCCTCTTCTCCTACCGGCAAGGAGCGCGATATCCCCTACGGGAACGTGAGCTACCCCTAATTGTCAAGTTAAGCCGGCCTCCTGTCAAGCAGAAAGCCGATTCTTGATCGCAATCTTTCATTTTCCCGCGTAATGGAAGAAGTTTGCGCTAGCTGTACGAATAGCAGCGTCTTTGCCAGTCATTCGTCATTCGCCTGACCGCGAATGACGCAACGACGAATGACCAACGACCCTTCCTTATCTTTCACGACACTTTCCCGATGGCCAGAATCTGGCGAAAATGCGGCAAGCATGGCAAGCTTGCCGCTAGCTGCGTCGGCAAAAATCTTCGAAGAACTCCGTCGCGAAGGCATAAATTGCCTTGACACGATTTCTGGTTGGATTATAAGGCCGCGACCTTTACTTTCATTGCCGACACTGAGCGAGTCAAACGACGGGTTGCTCTGCGCGCCTGCGGTGCGGAAAGGTCCGCACCGGGGGGAACGGGGTCTGGTGCGCGGGCGAGGCGCCTTCGTCATGGAGGAGATGGGGCTTATGCGTACAAGGCACGGCTGGCTGGCGTTGCTGCTGACGGCGGGGGTGGCGTTGGCGCCAACAGGGGTACAAGCCCAGGAAGTTCCGCCCCCTGACTACAACTTTCCCATTCCGACGGCGCGGCCGGACAAGGCCGGCTTTTATACGGCGGCGGAGTTTGTCTTCTACCGGCAAACCAACCCCATCAAGGAACAGAAGATCGCCGTGCGCGGCCTGCTGGATTTTGACGGCAGCATTACCGCGGACCTGAACGGCACACCGATCCTGCCGACGAACGGGCCGCCCATTATCATTCCGGGCACGGCGGTGCCCGGCCACTTCATCGGCAGCGGCGCCACGGCGCTGGACGCCCAACAGGTCTCCGGACCGCAATCCTATGAGCCGGGTTTTCGACTCACCCTCGGCTGGCGCTTTGAGGACAAGACCGCCATCGAGTTTAGCTGGATGACGCTCTCGGAATCACGCTACGGCGCGGTCGCCAGCCTGGTGCCGCCCAACTTGAATCCGGGGCCCCTGCTGGCGGATTCGTTCCTGTTCGCTCCGGTGTTCAATTTTCCCAATGATTTTGCCGGCCAGGCTCAGAAGCTGGCCCTGGGCAATCCGTTCGCCGCTTACGGCATCTGGAACGCCGCCAACGTCATGAGCCTGGACTTCGTGCAACGCTTTACGCAGTACGACGTCACCGGCCGGATTCCGGTGTTTGAAACCGATTATTGCCGCTGCTATGGGCTCGTCGGCGCCCGCTATGTTTCCTTGTGGGAGCGTTTTGCCTGGCGCACCGTTTCGGAGAACTTCCTGGGTGAAGGCGGGCAGGACGACGTCGCGATTTACAACAACATCGTCTCCAACCAGATGTACGGCCCAAACGTCGGCATTGGCTCGGAATGGTACCTGGGTAACCATTTTGCCGCCACGCTCGAAGGAAGGGCGGCCGCCATGATCGATTTTGTCCACGAGATCGCCAAGTACTACCGCGGCGACTTCGCCATTGGCAGCAAACGCGCGCGCCGCGATTACAAGCTCGTGCCCGAGCTCGAGGCCAGGGCCGCCGTTTACTGGTATCCCATCGAAGGCGTGGAGGTTCGTGCCGGTTACGACCTCATGAACTTCTTCAACACCGTGTCGGCAGCCCATCCCGTGTCCTTCAACTACGGCGGACTCGACCCGACTTACCAGCAAACCTACCGCCTGCTGGACGGCTTCTTTGCTGGCATCGGCTTCATCTTCTAACACGTTGATGGTCATTCGTTCTCGGTCATTCGTCATTGGTCATTGGTCATTCGTCATTCGCGAATGACGAATGACCAATGACCAATGACCCATCATTCTTGCTTGACCTCTCCCAAGTCCCTGCCAATCAGGCACTAACGGCAAAGACGAATGCCCGCCGACTTTCTTGTTGGCGATTGCAAACCCCTTCGGACGGACTATAATTCCCACTTTGAAAGATACCGTTCCGCCGAATCCGTCGGTGCTGCGGCATTTCCGGTAGGACGGATTGGCAATCCGTCCTACCCATAAGCCGCGAAGCGATGAACGACCTTGGCCCGGCGGATAACCAGCGACAAGGAGCTTTGCATGGCCGACGATAAGTTTGAACCGCGTGAAATCAACTTTCGCCAATGGCTGCCCTGGACCCAGATATTTCGCGGCTTCTGGATAGCCCTGGACCACAAGAAGTTGCTCCTTGCCGCGGCGGGAATCCTGGCCATGTCCCTGGGGTGGTGGATTATTTCGAGCCTCACTTACGGCTTGCGGAAGCCGCCGGAGTGGGCCGCGCCGAACTATGGCACCAACTGGGAAGCCTTCAAGAAAGACCGCGCCCGCTGGAACCTCTTCTACGAAGCGGCTGGTCCAGGGAATGACCGCTTTGCCGAGTACGATGAAAACGACCTGGCCAATGACAAGGAGCAATATGAAACTCTAGCGCGGGCGTTCGCCGCGATTCGTCAGGAAGCCGAAAAGAATCCCACGGAACCGATAAGCGAAATCCGGGAAAAAAACCTGAGAGGACTTCTGTCTCCCGAGACCCTGGCGTCGCTGCAGCTTACCGATTTCAAGAAGCCCGCCGGCAAACTGCGCACGCTGCCCTGGTTCGAGGACCGCGGCCCCAATCAGTTCCTGCTGGTGACCGGCCATGCCGGCCATCCCTGGCGCGAAGGCGGCTTCCGCGGCCTGGTCGATTGGTTTGTGACGGATCAGGTGCCGGTGCTGCTCGAGCCGCTGGTCAAACTTTTCCGGCCGGTCAAATATTTCCTGCACCCCAACGCCGGCTTCACGGAACAGTTCTATTTCCTGATTGTCATGATCTGGACCGTGGGCGTCTGGGCCATCTTCGGCGGCGCCATCACACGCATCGCCGCCGTGGAGATCGCCCGCAACGAGAAGATCGGCCTGGGCGAGGCGCTCCGCTTCACGATTGCACGCTGGAAGTCGTATATTTTCGCCTCCTTCTTCCCGCTGCTGATCATCGCCTTCATCGTGCTGCTGCTGGCGATCTTTGGCCTGGTCAACTACATCCCCATTCTCGCCGAATTCTGGGACGGGATTCTCTGGTTCCTGGTGCTCCTGGGCGGCTTGACCATTGCCGTGCTGCTCGTCGGCCTGGTCGGCTGGCCCATGATTCATTCCACGCTGAGCGCGGAAGGCAGCGATTCCTTTGATGCCCTGAGCCGCAGCTACAGTTACGTTTTGCAAAAGCCCTGGAGCTACTCGTGGTATGTCGCGGTGGCGCTGGCCTATGGCGCGGTCGTGGTCTTCTTTGTGGGGCTCATGGGCTCGCTCACGGTTTATCTGGGCAAGTGGGGCGAAAGCCAGTTCACGGGAATGGCGCAATACGCTGATCCCTCGCACATGTTCATATGGGCGCCGACCTCTTACCACTGGCGCGATCTACTCCTCCAGGGCAGCCCCATTGCCGAAGGCGCGCCGGTCATCACCGATAAGATGGTGGACCAGTATGTTCACAGCGACCACTTCCGCGGCTGGTATTACATCGGCGCCTTCCTCATCGCCGCCTGGCTGTATCTGATTTTCTTGCTGCTCATCGGCTTCGGCTACAGCTACTTCTGGAGCGCCAGCACCATGATTTACCTGCTGATGCGCCGCAAGGTGGATGACACGGAAATGGACGAGGTCTACCTGGAAGAAGAGGATTCCGAGGAGCCATACAGCACGACAACGACCACGCCGGCGGCAACGCCGGAGCCGAGCTCGGCGCCGATGCAACTGGTGGAGCCGCCGACCTTGCGTCAGCCGGCGCCCGCGGGCAGCGCGGCGCCGCCGGCCGCGCCGCTGGAGAGCACCGCGCCCAAGCCGGGCGATGGCGAAGCGGCGCCGGGCGGCAGCGTGACTTCCTGAGCTTAGGCGGAGAGTAATGCATTCATGACAAGGCCGGTCACGCTTTTCACCGGACAATGGACTGATGTGCCGCTGGCGGAACTGGTCCAGAAGACGGCCGAGTGGGGTTATCACGGGCTGGAGCTGTGCTGCTGGGGGGATCACTTCGAGGTCCAGCGCGCCCTTACGGAAGACGGCTATTGCCAAAAAAAGCTGGACCTACTCGGCCGCCAGGGGCTGAGCGTTCCGGTGCTGGCGGCGCACCGCGTCGGCCAGGCCGTCTGCGATCCCATCGACGCCCGGCACAAGATGCTGCTGCCGGATTACGTGTGGGGCGATGGCGAGCCCGAAGAGGTACGGCAGCGCGCCGCTGAAGAGATGATGGCCACGGTGCGCGCGGCCCAGAAACTGGGGGTCGCCGTCGTTACCGGCTTCACCGGCTCTCCGCTCTGGTCCTACGTCGCCGGCTATCCCGGCCCGCCGGCGGACGTGGTCGAGGAGGGTTTCCAGCGTTTCGCGGACACATGGAACCCGATTCTCGATGTGTGTCGGGATTGCGGAGTAAAGTTTGCGTTTGAGGTGCACCCGGGCCAGATTGCCTTTGATCTCTATTCTGCGGAGATGGCTCTCCAGGCCCTCGACGAACGCGAGGAATTCGGTTTCACCTTCGACCCCAGCCATTTTCACTGGCAGGGGATCGACCCGGCCGAGTTTCTGCGGCGCTTTCCGCAACGCATCTATCACGTGCACGTCAAGGATGCCGTCTTGACGCTTAACGGCCGCAACGGCCTGCTGAATGCTTATCTGCCGCCGGGCGATTCGCGGCGCGGCTGGCACTTTCGCTCGCCGGGGCGTGGCGGCGTCGATTGGGAAACCATCATCCGCACGCTGAACGAAATCGGCTATGACGGCCCTCTGTCCGTGGAGTGGAAGGACAGCGGCATGGATCGGGAGTTTGGCGCGGAGGAAGCCTGCAAGTTTGTCAGGCGGCTCGATTTTGAACCGCCGCCGGGGCGAGACGAAGGTGATAATGATCTGCCCGCGGTTTCGTAGGGCAGGTTTTTAACCTGCCTGTGCGGGCGGCAGGTTGAAAACCTGCCCTACGAGACGGGTTTTGGAGGAACTATTCATGGAATTGACAAAAGAGCGTCAACATGAGGCGTTGAAGCGCGAGTGGACGGACCAGTATGTAATGATCAATCCGGAGCGGATCGAACTGAAACGCTTCGCCGGCATCATCGGCCGGGTGGTCACGGTCAATTTCAACAACAAGGCAATCATCGATTTTCAGGACGGCGGCTGGTACGATATTACCGCATCCAGCGAATGCCTGACCAAGGTCGACCCCGCCGAGGCCAAGGCCAAATTCAACGCCAAGGCCAACAGCGCGCAGCCGATTCCGGAGAAGCAAGGTTAGCCCTTCTGACATGATTCTGTTAATCGACAATTACGACTCCTTCACCTACAACCTGGTCCAGCGGCTCGGCGAGCTGGACGCAGCCATCGATTTGCAGGTCTTTCGCAATGACCGGATCACCGTGGCACAGGTCGAGGAATTGAAGCCGTCGCACATTATCATCTCGCCTGGTCCGTGCACGCCGCGCGAAGCCGGCATTTCCAACGAGATCATCTCTCGGTTTGCTGCGGAGGTGCCGCTGCTGGGCGTGTGCCTGGGCCATCAGTGCATCGGCCATGTATTCGGCGGCGACGTGATTCGGAACTATCGCATCATGCACGGCAAGACGTCCTGGATCCACCATGACGGCCAGGGGGTATTTCGCGGCCTCTCGAACCCTTTCGAGGCCACGCGCTACCATAGTCTGGTGATCAAGCGGGAGACCTTCCAACAGCCGGATTTCGTTGTCAGCGCCTGGACCGAGGAAGGGGAAATCATGGGCGTGCGGCACAAAACCTGGCCGCTGCACGGCGTGCAATTTCACCCGGAGAGTTTCCTGACGGCAGAAGGGCCCCAGTTGCTGAAGAATTTCATTTCCTAGCCTGGTCATTAGTCATTGGTCATTCGCGAATGACCAATGACTAATGACCCATGCTCAAGAACCGAGCACCTTCTCAAACAAGACAAGATTATCGCCGCGATCAGGATCCCAGCGGATGCCGACGATGTCGTAACCGAGGGCAATGGCGAGGTGCAGCATGGGCCGGTGCTGGTTGTGGCATTCAAAGCGGACGGATTCATATTCGTTTTGCTGGGCCCAGCTATGGACGGCTTCCATGAGCTGCGAGGCGATTCCCTGTCGGCGAAACTCCGGCAGCACGCCGTAGAACCAGGCGAAATACACGGTCGGCTTCAGCTCGAAGCCGAGGAAAAAGCCCACCGGCCGATCGCCGATGCGGGCAATCAACTGCAGGATATTGTAGCGGCCGCGAAAACGCCGGCGAATCGATTCGATGTCCCGCGCCGGGCGGAAAATCTGATTGTACAATTGCGAGACGACCCGTAACTCTTCCGGGTCGTATTGTTCAATGATGGCATCAGCCATGGCGGCTCGGTCTCCTCTGTTCAGCAGCCCGTGACAACGGGACTGGCCTTCTTATCCGTGCTAACGCTCCGGGCGATAGAGCGAGGCGATCAGCTCGTTCCAGGACGGCACATTCCAATTCGAGAAGTCGCCCAGTTCTGCAATTTCGTCATCCGCTTCCGAATCATCGACGGCGGCCGACACTTCCGGTTCGCTAGCCAGGTCAGGCTCCTCTTCGGTACTGGACCTGCCCCTTCTGCGCCGGCCACGCCCGCGGTCCGGCGCTTCCCCCGGTTCTGCACGTGCAGACGCCGCCGGCGAGAAAGAAAGCTCTTCCGTACGTCGTTTGCCGCGATCGCCGCGGGGGCTTTGTTCATCTCGGCCTCTCCGCCTGCCGCGGCGTCGAGGCGCGGATTCCGGCTCGCCCTCGCCAGACTCTTCCGTCCGGCCCTCCGGCGGCGAAACATAGGATTCCTGCGCGGGCGGTTCTGGAGCTGGCTCTTTCTTCTCGACCAAGTTTACCTTGAAATCCTCCTGAGGTGGTTTTGGCGGGGAAGGTGAATAGACCGGGGCGCTGGCCCCACGATCAGGCTCGGTAGCCTGCGCCGGCGGTTTCGCATATACTTGGCGCGATTGTGGTTGCGGCTGTTCCGGAGAGACCGCTTCGGAGGCGGCTTCTCCTTCGGGGGATAATCCCAACTGTTCCGCAATGGCTTGCCAATGATCCCGTTGGCGTGTTTTTTCCTGTTCGCTCATGGTGTCCGCTTCACTATGCCTCAGGCTACAGTTCGTCCATTAGGAATTCTAGCAAATAAGCTGGCACCTGCCGCGCGGATCATGGCAGGAGGAATCTCCATGCCCGCTAACAGTCTGTACACAGGCGATAACTTGAACGTGCTGCGCCAGCGCGTCCTGGCGGAGTCGGTGGATTTGGTTTATCTTGATCCACCGTTTAACTCGCGGAGCAATTATTATGCCTCACCGCGCTCCGCCGGAACCGGCAACCGGGCCGGACGAGTGCGTGTTTTTGGTGACGTCTGGAGGTGGGACAAACGTATCGAAAAGGAATTCGCGCGGCTGCTTGCCGGCAATAACCGCATCGCCCAGGCGATGGCCGCTTGCCGCACTCTGCTCAACGAAGGCGCCATGCTGGCTTATCTGACCATGATGGCGCCCCGGCTGGGCGAGCTTCATCGCGTGCTGAAACCGACCGGCAGCCTTTACCTGCATTGCGACCCCTCGGCAAGCCATTATCTGCGGGTGCTCCTGGACGCAGTGTTCGGTCCCAGCCAGTTTCGCAACGAGATTATCTGGCGGCGCACCGGGTGTCACGGCCCGCGCCGCAGCTTCGGACCCATCCACGACACCTTGCTCTTTTACAGCAAGACGGCGGATTATTTTTTTTGTCTGGCGCGCCGGCCGTACATGCGTGGCCATGTGACAAGGCGATACTGCCAAGAATCCTCAGGGCGCTACAAGTTCACCAGCGGCGGCAACGTCCTGACCGGCGCCCGGGGAACGAACGGCGACTCGGGAAAGCCGTGGCGCGGCTTCGACCCCGCCGCCAGGAATCGTCACTGGGCCGTGCCCGGTTTCCTTGCCGAGCAGATGCCCGCAGCCTTCGATCAGCTCGGCGTGCTCGACAAGCTGGACGCCCTGTACGAGGCCGGCTTCATCGAAATCCGCCCCGGCGCCGCCTGGCCCGTGCCGGTGCGCCATCTGAAAATTGACGACGGACAGCCCTTGCCGGACATCTGGTCCTACCAGCCTTACACCGAAGGCACGGTGCACGAGAGCAGCAAAGGGATCGATGCCGACGTCGCCTGGCTGGGGCCGACCGATCCGGAGCGGCATGGGTACCCGACGCAAAAGCCGCTCGGCCTGCTCGAGCGCATCATCCGCAGCTCGTGTCCGGAAGGGGGCATGGTCCTCGATCCGTTCTGCGGGTCCGGCACGGCTCTGATCGCGGCTCAGCAGTTGCAGCGGCGCTGGGTGGGGATCGATGCGGCGAAGGCGGCGATTGCCCTGACGAAGAGGCGTCTTTTCGATGTTTGCGGGCTGAAAGCGCGAAGGGATTATGGCTGGCAGGCAACTCGGTAGGGCAGGTTTGTAACCTGCCGTGGCCACCGGCAGGTTGAAAACCTGCCCTACACAACACATTATGGGACTTTCAGGTGGTCGAAAATGCGTTGCAAGAGGTTCTCCGCGCTAATATCCTCGGCTTCCGCCTCATATGTCAGGATGATGCGATGGCGCAGCACGTCGTAGCCGATCGATTTTACGTCTTGCGGCGTGACGTAGCCGCGGCCGTCCAGGAAAGCCTGGCCCTTGGAAGCGCGCGTCAGGAAGATCGTCGCCCGCGGGCTTGCTCCGTATTGCACATAAGGACCGATGTCGAGCCCTTGCTCGCTCGGATTGCGCGTGGCGTGCACGACATCCACGATGTAACGCTTGATCTTGTCATCGACGTAGATCTGGTCGATGGCCTGGCGGAACTTGAAAACGTCGGCGGCGGAGAAGACCGGCTCAATCACCAGGTTCGGCTCGACGGCCGCCATGCGATTGAGGATGGCGAATTCCTCTTCCTTGCTCGGATAGCCGAGCTTGAGCTTGAGCATGAAGCGATCCACCTGCGCTTCCGGCAGCGGATAGGTGCCTTCCTGCTCGATGGGATTCTGCGTGGCCAGGACGAGGAACGGGGCCTGCAAGGCGTAGCTCGTGTCGCCGATGGTCACCTGTTTTTCTTGCATCGCTTCGAGCAGGGCGCTCTGCACCTTGGCGGGGGCGCGGTTGATCTCATCGGCGAGAACCAGGTTGGCGAAGACGGGCCCTTTCTTGATGGTGAATTCGCCGGTGCGCGGATTAAAGATCTGTGTGCCGATCACGTCGGCCGGCAGAAGGTCCGGCGTGAACTGAATGCGATGAAAGCTCAGTTGCAGACCCTGCGCCAGCGTGCGCACGGCCAAAGTTTTGGCCAGGCCCGGCACGCCTTCCAGTAAGATGTGGCCCCCGGTCAAGAGACCGACCAGCAGCCGATCGATCATGGTCCGCTGGCCGACAATGATCTTTTCCAGCTCCGTGTAGAGCCGGTCGAGATCGGTCCGCAAGTCCTTGGTCAGCCGGTTGATTTCGGGAACATCACTGGGCATCCGGGATCCTCAGTTGAGGCGAGCTTTGTGGGACACGATTCCAATCGTGTCTTCGGGGCGGTTGACACGATCGGAATCGTGTCCCACGGAGCGCCAGGCAAGCTCTTGCCCTATTATCGACACGAGGGGAGGGGATGACAACGGCGAGGGCGCCGGCAGTGGGACTTCAATGAGTGAAGGTGTATAATGGCGCAGGCGCAGCTCCTGGAGTTACAGAGCACGAATTTCATGATCGCCGGCCGAATTTGCCATGCACGAATCCTTCGACAAACCCGAGGAACCTCGTGAAGGGAAGGACCCGCCAGACACTCGTTTCCACGATGATGATGAGGATGTTCCGCTGGACGACGTGATGCCGCGGCAACTCCGCGTGCCGGCGCGGCGCAAGCCCAGCCGCAAGCTGCCGCCGCGACGCTTTGATTACGACGACTAATTACGAGGAGACGGCATGCGTCCGAACCCCGTCAAACGGGCGTTGCGGGAAGGTCAGCCCTCTATCGGGACGTGGCTGTCGATGGGCAGCATCACCGCGGCGCGGTTCCTGGCGCGGGCCGGCTTCGCCTGGCTGACGGTGGACATCGAGCACAGCCTGGTGGACTGGGAAACGGCGACGCACATGTTCGCCGCCATCGCCGACGCCGGCTGCATCGCCCTGGCGCGCGTCCCTGCCAATCGACACGACCACATCAAGCGCGTGCTCGATAACGGGGCGCACGGCATTGTCGTGCCCATGATCAACAGTCGGGAAGAGGCGCTCGCCGCCGTGGCCGCCGCCAAGTATCCGCCCATCGGCAATCGCAGCGTGGGCGGCAGCGTGCATGCTCTCAATTTCGGCGCGACTGCCAGCGATTACTTCGCCCGCGCCAACGACGAGATTCTCGTCATTCTGCAATGCGAGCACATTGACGCCGTCGAGAATGCCGACGCCATTTTCTCGGTCCCCGGGATTGATGCCGTCTTCGTCGGCCCCAACGATCTGGCAGCCAGCATGCGCACGCCCGACGGCCGGCCGCCCGGCAACGAGGAGAGCGCCCGCGTTTGGCGGCGAATTCTCGAGGCGTGCAAAAGGAACAAAGTTCCCGCGGGCTTCCACTGCACCACTCCGGAGGAAGTCTTGCAGCGCATCGAGGAGGGCTGGCAGTTTCTTGCCCTGGGCAGCGAGCTTCGCCTGATGCTAAACGGCGTCAACGAGGCCATGCAGAAGCTCAGCGGCGAGCGCTCGAAAAGAGACATGGCCAAGTATTAGGTGTCGCTCTTTCTCAAACTCCGGCCTGTCGGACGAGGCAATGCCTCGCCCTCCACCAGTCCTTTTTTCCCACCTGGTGCAACGCAAAAGTGCTACAGCTGGCATCCAGCGGTCCAATAAAGGCGCGCCATTTGCAAATTTCAGAGCTGAGCGTCGAGGTGCCAATGACCACGAAACCACGTTCATCTCTCCATCCTTCCGTTCTTCGCCGTAATTCGGACCACCAGGTCCGACGGCAACGCTCTCTTCGCCATGGCTTGAAAATTCCTGATGACCGCGATCAGGTCGAGATCGGCTTCGATGGCCGTACGGTCAAACTGACCAACTTGCGCAAGCTCTTCTGGCCCGACCTGGGTCTGAGCAAAGGCGATCTGCTGCAATACTACGCCGACATGGCGCCGGTGCTGTTGCCGCACCTGGTCAACCGCGCCATGGTGATGAAGCGTTACCCGAACGGCGTGGCGGGATCGTTCTTCTTCATGAAGCACGCGCCGGAAGTACGGCCGGACTGGATTCAGATTTGTTCCATCAATCACGACTCGGGCAACATCGTTGATTTTCCCGTCGTGCAGGACCTGGCGTCTCTGCTGTGGATCGTCAATCTTGGCTGCATCGATCTGAATCAGTGGTATGCCACTTGTGCCGATGTGGACCGGCCCGATTATGTGCATTTCGATCTTGACCCGGTAGAGCCGGCTGATTTCAACCAGGTTCGCGAAGCCGCTCTGGCTGTCCATGAAGCCCTGGACAAATTGCGGATTCCCAACTTTGCCAAGACCACGGGATCGCGGGGAATTCACATCTATGTGCCGATTATACGGGGGCCGGTGCAGAAACAGGTGTGGACGTTTGCCAAGGCCCTGGCGCAGCAGTTGGCCGCTGTCCATCCACGCCTGCTCACGGCCGAATATCGCATCGCCAAGCGTCCGCACGGGCGCGTGCTTGTGGACTATAACCAGAATGCCTGGGGGCGCACGCTGGCGAGCGTGTACTCGTTGCGGCCAAGACCACGCGCCACGGTGTCCACGCCGGTCGCCTGGGAAGAGGTTGCCGCTGGAATTCGCATGGAAGACTTCCGCATTGATAACGTGCGCCAACGGATTGCCAGGCTCGGCGACCTGTGGAAGCCATTACTGTCGACGCGCGGCCGGTGCCGGCTGGAAAAATATTTCGTCAGCGCCAATGGATCTGGAAAGTCCACGCGCGCGCTGAGAAAGGCGGCTCGCTCATGACGCTTCAACTAAAGCCGCCGCTGCCGCCCATGGAGGCCCAGCTCATTCCGCAAATCCCCGAAGAGCCGGGCTGGCAGTATGAGCCAAAGTGGGACGGTTTTCGTTGCCTGGCCTTCCGCGACGGCGACAAGATCTATCTGCAGTCCAAGGCGGAGAAGCCGCTCGCTCGATACTTTCCCGAGATCGTCGCGGCTGTGGCCGCCCTCAGGGCTCGTCAATTTGCGCTCGACGGCGAGATCGTGGTTCCGGTGGCGGGCCGGCTGGCCTTCGACGAATTGCTGCAGCGCATCCATCCAGCGGAAAGCCGCATTCGCAAGCTGGCGGCCGAGCGGCCGGCTCTGCTCATCGCCTTCGATCTCCTGGCCGATGCCCGCGGCAAGAGCTTGCTGCAGGTGCCGCTCGGTGAGCGCCGGCAACGCCTGGAAGAATTTGCTGCCCGCTATCTCGACGGGGCCGGCTCCATCCGCCTGTCACCGGCCACGCGCAGACTTGCCCAGGCGCGAAAATGGTTTCGTACCGTCGGCGGCAATCTGGATGGCGTTGTCGCCAAGCGTCTGGATAGTCCTTACCGGCCGGGCGAGCGCAATGCCATGGTGAAAATCAAACTCGTCCGCAGCGCCGACTGTGTTGTCGGCGGCTTCCGCTATTCCTCCCACGGCAAGGTTGTCGGCTCCTTGCTTCTTGGACTTTACGACAGGGACGGGCTGCTGCATCATGTCGGCTACACGTCAAGCATCAAGGAACGCGAGCGCCGCGAGCTGACGCGAAAACTTGAAAAGCTTGTGCAGCCGCCCGGCTTCACAGGCAGCGCGCCCGGCGGGCCGAGCCGCTGGAGCACGAAACGCTCCAGCGAATGGCAGCCGCTGACGCCGAAACTGGTGGTTGAAGTCGCTTTCGATCATTTCAACGCCAGCCGCTTTCGCCATGGCACCACCTTTTTGCGCTGGCGGCCTGACAAGGCGCCGCGGCAATGCACTCTCGACCAGGTCGAGCGCGCCAGCAGCGCGGAGCTGCGTTTGCTGGACAAAAATGCCTAGCCCGAGCCTGAAGAAACCTGAAGAAAAGTGAAGAAAATCTGAAGAAAAGGTGAAGAAAAGGCGTGAAGAAAAGTGAAGAAAAGGGTGAAGAAAAGGGTGAAGAAAAGGTGTCAGGACCCTTTATCAGCAGGTGCTTTGCGCGGCCGGCCCCTTGGACGCAGCGTGCTCTCCAGCCCCAGGCGCCGCGCCACACGCTCGGCCCATACCTCCTCTCCGTACGGTTGACCACGTTGCACGCTGCGCCGCAGGACCTCCAGTTCTGCCTCGGTTTGCGGGCGGTTGACTTCACGGACCCAGTCCGCCTCGGCGACGACCACCGGCCAGGCGCTCAGCAGCCACTTCTCCGGCCGGGGCTCTTGGGCCCGCTGCCACAAGCTACACCAGCGCCACACTTCCGCGCGGCGCACGAGACCGGCACGCGCCGCATTGCGCTCCACATAGCGGCACAGGCGCAGGAAATGATCATCCTGAGCTACCGGGAAGGACTTGAAGCGGCCCTGATACAGATGACCGGCGCCCACATCGTGATAGTGCGCGTGCCAGCGCTGCGTATGCGTGAGCGTCAGCCAGTGACCAAAGTCGGAAAGCTCGCCGTCGTGGCGCGGCCAGACGACAAGGTGCCAGTGGTTGGGCAGCAAGCAGTATGCCAAGAGTCGCATGCCGGGCACATGTTCCAAGGCCTCGCCCAGAATGCGTTCGAATGCTTCGTAATCGCCGTCCTTATGGAAGATGCGCAAGCGTCCATTGCCGCGATTGAGCATGTGATACACGTAGCCACCCAGGGCGGTGCGATAAGGTCTTCCCATGACCCGGAAGCGTAGCGGTCACCCGGCTAGTTGTCAAGATTAAAGGGTCCTGACACCTTTTCTATTTTCTTCACAGGGGACGCCCGAGGAGGTGCGTCTACAGATGCGCCAGGATCTGGCGGTGCCGATCCTGGAACAGTTCCATGCCTGGCTGCTGGAGCAGGCGCGCGCGGCCTTGCCCAAGAGCTCCTTCGGCGAAGCGGTCAGCTACGCCTTGAATCAGTGGTCGGCCTTGTGCCGCTACACCGAGGCGGGCTTCTTGGCGATCGACAACAACGCTGCGGAACGAGAGATGAAA